>OFHA01000004.1_pt1 | contig 207865 bp, 172 predicted proteins | sample 1521891 | NCBI WGS metagenome assembly OFHA01 (sample SAMEA3504089, study PRJEB24116) | mouse gut metagenome | biome: mouse gut; feature: mouse-associated habitat; material: faeces | place: Denmark | collected 2011
CGGTCAATGATTACCGATATTCGACGGAATAAGCAGATTTCCCTGTCATTTTGATAATCAATTCATTCAGTGTAAGGGCTTTGCAACCCTGAATCACCGTGTATTCCGGTACCATTCCGTAAATACCCGATTTAAGGTAAATGACATTATCGCAAGAATATTTGCGCGTAAAGTCGCATCCGGCCATGTGGCGTAAATTTCACTCGATGCCACATTCTTAATATAGTCTCTATACGTCACATAATAATCCCTTGCGGTATTATCGGAAGGCGCTCCGTCATGGACAATCACATACTCCGGCACCACAACGCGGCTAAGTACAATTTCTCCCGATTCCTCTATTGGCTTAATCTCATCTTCTGGAATCTTTGGCGGAAAATTTCCAAATAATGTGTTTGCCGGAATTACAATATTACTGATTGGATTAATGTCCGATTCTTCCGGAGCCAGCCGTACCCGCTGTACTGCCGTTTCACCGGGAAGCACCTGAATCCCCGAAACATTCACAGGCACAAATCCCTTCGCCCTCACCTGAATGGTATATTCCGCATAGGGCTGCTGTTCTGATGGCTCCATACTGAACTCTAAAGGCGGGGTTTTAAGCTCTAAACGCTCCGTCTGACCCGATGAATTAGTCGTTACCTTTTCAATCGCGCTTTCTGGTTCCCCCGTATACGAAACTTCCACTTCCGCATCTTGAATTGGCAGCCTGCCAGAAGGCGTCTCCACCTGAATTTGCAATCCGCCTTCGTCTGTCGTATCATTTTGCAGATATCTGATATTTTGTTTGGACATAACTATTCCTCGTATTGCTTCTCACCTTTACTATATGCAGTTTTCTCTCTTTTGTGAATCAAATACATGATTTTCTCACAATCCATAATTCTCTCTAGCTGTAAAAAAACCGCAACTCCTCTAAATTAAGGAATTGCGGTTCTCAACCAAAGAGCGATAGACGGGGCTCGAACCCGCGGTCTCGACCTTGGCAAGGTCGCGCGTTACCAACTACGCCACTATCGCATTTATGATGTTTTGCACTTTGCTTTTATATCTCTCAAGCACATTTATTATAATACACGAAGGAATCTATTTTGTCAACACCTTTTTTAAATTTTTTCCATTTTTTTATTCTCCCATCATTTTCCCATAATCCAGTAATCCAAAACCCCGATTCAAAATCCCTGTCTTTAATTTTCCCTGCCCTCTTTTCCCTATTCTAAAAAACACCGGCGTAAAACCTTATCAAGAAGTTTTACGCCGGCCCTTTTCCCTTATCAGCCTATTTAATCCGCATCCACGAGCTTATTTTTTCCAACTCTCCGTTTCAGCACATACCACAACTGGGTCGCAATGCAAATTGAAGAATAAGAACCGCTGATTAAACCAACCATTAACGGCAGTGAGAAATCGCGAATCGTTGCAACGCCTAAAAGCCATAACATAAATACCATAACAAATGTAGTGATCGACGTATTGATACTACGGCTTAAAGTCTGTGTCAAACTGATATTTGCAACTTCACGAAGCCCCGCTGTATCCTTCACTTTTTTCTGTTTCATATTTTCACGGATTCGGTCAAAAATAACAATCGTGTCATTTATGGAATAACCGATAATCGTCAGCATACAAGCGATAAACGTATTGCCTACAGAAATTCTAACTACGGCATAACAGGTCAGCACCACAAGCACGTCATGCACTAAAGCCAATATCGCGCTAACGGCAAATCTTGCATCGCTAAACCGAAACCAAATATAAATCAACATACATACAACTGCAATCAAAACCGCTTTTATGGCATCTGTCCGCATTTCCGAGCTGACTGCGGAACTTATGCTCTCCGACTGGATTTCGTCCTCACTTACTCCATACTTATCAATAAACGCCTGATTCAAAGCTTCACGCTCTGTCAATGACAAAGTGCGCGTTTTAAAAATAATTTCATTTGTCCCTTGAACCTGAGTTGTTTGAATGTCGCTGTCCCCAGTCACATCTTCCACAAGCGGAACCATATCTGCGTCAATCTGTTCCGCCGTATAGCTTTCCGCAAACGGAATTGTCGTAGAAGTTCCGCCGATAAATTCCAAACTGTAATTTAACGGTTTCCCATTGGAACCATGCGCACCCATTGCCACAATGCCTGCAATAATCACAGCAAGGGATAATCCAAATAAAATGCTTTTACGCTCTACAAGACGGAGCGGCTTTAATTCTTTTCCATGTCCAAAGAAGCGCTCATCCCGAATCCCGACTGCATAAAACGCTTTTAAAATTACACGGGTGACTACAAGAGCCGTAAACATAGACAACACAATGCCAATCGCAAGCGTGCTTGCAAAACCCTTTACCGATCCAGAGCCCAACATGCCTAGCACTGCCGCTGCAATTAACGTCGTCACATTACCGTCTATAATTGCTGAAAGAGCCTTTTTAAACCCAATGTCAATCGCAGAGCCAATGCTCTTACCGGAAGAAATTTCTTCCCGTATACGCGCAAAGATAATGACATTTGCATCCACTGCCATTCCAATCGAAAGAATAATTCCTGCAATGCCCGGAAGCGTCAACGTAATCTCAAACAAATACAGCGTCGCAATAATCAGGCATGTGTAAATTGCAAGCGCAATCGAAGCGGCTGCGCCCGGAACAAAGTAAACAATCATCATAAACAGCATGACTATGACAAGACCAATCGCGGCAGCTTTCAAACTGCTTGAGATTGCGGAACTTCCTAACTGCGCGCCTACGACATTTGAGCGAAGCTCACTTAACTGTAACGAAAGGGAACCTACGCGGATATTAGAAGCGAGCCGTTCTGCCGCTTCATATGACTCCATGCCGGAAATCTGCGCCGTTCCTCCAGTAATTGCCTCCTGTACCGTAGGATTGCTGATCACCTGCTCGTCATAGACAATCGGAAGGCTCTTTCCCACATTTGCCGTCGTCATTTCCGCAAAAGCCTTACTTCCTTCATCTGTAAACGTCAGCTCAACCACAAATTCATTGTTCTTCATTTCATTCTGGTAGGAAGCCGGCTGCGCATCCTGTACCATATCGCCCGTCATAAACGTTTCCCCATCTGGAGTTTGAAACTCCAAAGATCCGGGTTTTCCCAAATCTTCCAAGATGGCATTTGCATCCGTCACGCCGGGAATTTCAACTGTAATGCGGTCATCTCCTTCCCGATAGACAACCGCTTCCGTGCTATAGCCTTCAATACGCTTTTGCAGCTTATACACTGTATCGCTAATCTGTTCCGACGTCGGGTTTTCGTCATCAACCTGATATGTGATGCTGACGCCGCCCGCTAAATCCAAGCCCAGCTTAATGCTCATATCTTCCCCAATCCCGGTTGAGGAAAGTATAATCGAGGCAAAATAAGCAAGCCCCGCAAGAATCAGCGCAACCGCCGCTAAAACCGCCGCGCCCCGTCCTTTATTGACTTTATTCTTCATCGTTTTTCTTCCTTTCTTACTCTTTTTCAAATGCTTCCGCCGCTTTTATCATAATCGCGCATTCGATCCGTTTTTTCTGTAATTCACAGCCAATCTCATACGTATGATGAATATTTCCATGAAAATGGTAGGAATTTGCCGCACAGCCGCCGCTGCAATAAAATTTAGCAAAGCATGTCCGGCATTTGTCTTTCGAATACACGTTACAGCTTTTAAATGTATCCCGAAGCGCCGTATCCGTCACGCCCTCCCAGACAGTTCCCATTAAAAAAGCTTCATTTCCCACAAATTGATGGCAGGGATATAAATCCCCCCACGGCGTAACCGCAAGATATTCCGTTCCTGAACCGCATCCGGAAAGCCTTTTCGCCACGCAAGGCCCGCCTTCCAAATCAATCATAAAATGAAAAAAGCAAAATCCTTTCCCCTGTTTCCTGCGTTCCACCATTTCTGCCGCCAGCCTGTCATACTCATCAAACAACTGCGGCAAATCTTCCTCCCTAATTGCAAAACAATCTGTCTGAGGAGCCACCACAGGCTCTACCGATATTTGCTGAAAGCCCATATCCGCAAGATGAAGCGCATCCTTTGAAAAATCCAGATTCTCATGCGTAAACGTGCCCCTCACATAATAGCCTGTCTGCCCACGGCTGTCTGCAAACTTTTGAAACTTCGGGGCAATCAGCGAATAACTGCCGCTCCCATCTGGAAACGGCCTCATTTTATCATTTACTTCCTGCCGCCCATCTATGCTCAAAACCACATTTGACATTTCCCGATTGGCAAATTCCATAATCTCATCGTTTAAAAGAACGCCATTCGTCGTCAGAGTAAAGCGGAACTTCTTGTCATAAATTTTTTCCTTGGCCCTTCCATAAGCAACTAAATCTTTCACAACCTGAAAATTTAACGTCGGCTCGCCGCCAAAAAAATCCACTTCCAGATTTCTCCTGCCGCCGGAATTTGCAATCAGAAAATCAAGCGCCGCCTTTCCGGTCTCAAACGGCATAAGCGCCCGTTTTCCATGATATTCCCCTTCCTCTGCAAAACAGTACCTGCATTTTAAATTGCAGTCATGCGAAATATGCAGGCAAAGAGCCTTCACGACCGTTTTACGCTTCGTCACATCAAGAATATAATCCTCGTAATCATCTTCCGTAAAAAGAGTTCCATCTTTTATTAAAGATGCCGTCTCCTCCATTGCTTCCCGAACCGAAACTTCTCCATATGCCGGTTTTAACCGCTGCATAATTTCATCCTCTGTATGCGTTTCCCACAAAGAAATCACATCATACGCCGCATCGTCCACCACATGCACAGCTCCGCTGTTCACGTCCAACACAATATTATAGCCGTTGTTTTTATACTGATGAACCACTACAATATGCCCTCACTTCCTATACACATAACAACAAATGACCGCACGCTGCGCGCGCGGCCCATTATGTAATCCAAATAAAATCTACTTTCCATTCTCACAAGACTGGTTGCCAACCGTGCAGGAAGTCTTGCATGCTGACTGGCAAGAAGTCTGGCACTCTCCGCATCCGCCCTTCTTCAACGTATTCTGTAATCTCTTTGTATTTAATGTTTTTACATGTTTCATAATAAAATCTCCTTTTCTCTCTGCCGTCAAAACTAATAAATCCGGCTCATATTCGAAAGACATTATACCACAAATCTCCCAATATGAAAAGCTTTTTTTCAAACTATCGGCAGAAATCGCTTCTGCATACAACGGATCATTCTAAATTTCTGTCATGACTGATATCTTTCAGGAACTGAAAAATGAAATGTCAGCGCATAACGTTCTTCATCTTCTAAATTATATTAGGAACTGGAAAAATGAAACGTCAGAACATAGCGTTCTTCATCTTCTAAATAATATATAGAAGAAATATTTTCACAATAGTCGGAAATATGCTGTTCCGTAATAAAATAGTCCATTGCCATACGATAAATGTCCTGTGACGAAAATTTTACCGCAAGCTCCTCACCGCCCCCATTCCAGACCTCTGCCAAAAGCGTTCCGACCGCCTGTGGGTTCCAATCCGTAAAATAACGGTTCTCCCTGACAAAATAGTTGCACGCCATACTGCTGCACACTGGCAGGGGAAAGCTGTTATCAAATGTATGCGTCCGCTCTATTTCTTCTGTTGTCATTGCCATATAGCTGTAATTGACATGTTTGCCTGACTGGCTGGAATGATCCAGATATCTGGAATTGCCCCATGTCGTATCCATATAATAATACGCCCCGTCTAAACAGATTAAATTCCACGCATGGGACTCCCCATTCGCCCTTCCCGTCACAATCACACTTTGGATGCCAAGCTGTTTTAAAAGATATTGCGCGGCGCTTGCATATCCCTGACACACTGTTGCGCGGTTCAAAAATGCGCTGATAATATTCTGGTTATGCTCCACCGAAGAATCATAGTCAACATTCTGCGCCAATATTTCAAAGACATACTTCGCCTTTTCATAGTCTGTATCCGTAATGGAAATTCCTGCAAGGAGTTCTTCCACCGAACCGTCAATCTGCTGTTGGAACCTCTGGCGCTCCTCATAATCCATAATATATTTCGGCGTAAACTCCATTCCCGTTAATTCCCCGCCTCTGGTATACTGGGTATACACATAGCCCGACATCCAAAACAATCCGCCATAATCCGCGCATACCGCCCGATACGCCCGTTCTAACACTTCCGTATCTAATGTAGAAACTTCTGTATTTTCCGTATGCTCAAGCGCTGTTTTTAACACTTCCTGATAAACCGTCTGTTCTTCTTGCGTCAAAGTTAAAAACGCGTAATCCTCCGCATGTATCTCCTGATCCCCCAACGGCTTTTGTTCCTCGCCGTCCTGCTGGACACTAGACGGTTCTTCCGTTTCCAACGCTTCCTGTTCCGTTTCCGGAGAAAGCCCGTTTTCACGGGCCTGTTTCTGTTTTTGCTTTGCTTTTGGCTTTGGTTTTGGTTTTGCATCTTCTGCTTTGCCTAAAAATTCCGTTTTTAAAACTTCATACTGCTCTGTCAGCGCGCAGCCTGCCTGAAAACTCATCAACAAAATAGCCACGCCTGCCAAAGCCGCCTTATGTAGTTTCATTTTTATGCCCCCGTTAAAAAATTAAATAAGTATTATTTTACTACATTCTTTGGATTTTTCCTAGGACTTATGTTAAAATAGATGTATCTTTTTAAATGAGGTGTGACTTTGATAGCATTAAAACTGACCGATATAAAAACTTTTATGAATCAACTGCTGTGCAGTGAACTATTCGACAACTTTCTTCTGGCAGAAGCTTCCATCGCCAAAGATGCAACCTTTCATATTGACGGCCATATCAACGCTTCCTATTACTCCACAGAAGAAATCGAAGAAACCGGACTAAACGGAATCTCTGTTCTCCCCTATTCCAAACTCCGCCCTGCCTGCTACCAGCTAATCCGTGGAAGGCATACTCCCGTCTCGTTTAAATTTATCCTAATGCTCTCGCCGGAAAATATGGCAAACACCCTTGCCCGTTCCGCAAGCCGCCTGACCGTCCGTGACATTAGCGGAATTTTTATTAATTTAGCATTTCATAACGGAGAACTTACCTTAACCACCGGCATTTCCTATGCCGTCTTTACGGAAGATCGCACTTTAGAACACGAATGGGATGCGATGGCCAAAAAATTCCTGAATAAATATGCAATATCTTTCGAAGAACTTTAATGGTTCCGCTTTACTTTTCCTACCAAATATGTTATAGTTAAATTATGCATACGATAGCATATATTATTTTTTGGAGGTACTGTGATGAACAAAGGTACAGTAAAATGGTTCAACAATCAAAAGGGATATGGTTTCATCTCCGATGAATCCGGTAACGATGTATTCGTTCATTACTCAGGGCTCAGCATGGAGGGCTTTAAATCTTTAGATGAAGGCGCTACCGTTGAGTTTGAGATCGTGGATGGGGCAAAGGGACCACAGGCAACCAACGTAACTGTAGTAAATTAGTCTGAATTAATTTACTACCAACTTAATCACCTACTTTTCAACGTACCTTTTTCATAATATACAGTGATGATTAAGATAGTGGAACAGGAAATGATTAATTGAAAATCCATAGAAAAACCGATTGAAAGGCAAACGTTTTTCAATCGGTTTTTTTTGCCAGAACGCCCAATCTGTTCCGTTACTTTTTAGAACTGGAATTATATCTGTAAATCCGGAATATATAGTAACCGATTGTCCCAATCACGCCAACCATAATGAAAAGGCTGTACGCCGCATTCATTTCTACACTGATGGCGTCCGCAACCGAAGGCGCCAATACGCCCACAATCAAAAGCAGCTTACTGTTTCTTACCATACGGACTGCATACATACGAACTGCTTCCTGAAGAACTTCCGAACTTCCATTCAGCAATTCCGGATAAATCTGTAAAACCGTCATGCCCACATAAAGAAGAACCACCGGCGCCAAATGATAAAACATAGTCAGAATGCCGCTTTCATATATATACGCATAATAAATCTGCAATCCGAAAAAAACACAGACTGCAACCGCTGTAATTGCTTCTATTATAATTTCCCAAACTTCCGGATCTTTTTTGCCCATGCCATCACTCCACGGAACTGAAATTTTACTTCAAGATTGAAACAGGATATGTTATACTGATAAAAATAATAATAAGAGGGGAACAAACACAGATATGTACATTCAATTAAACGGACAAGTCATTTATTATGAAAAAACCGGAGAAGGATCTCCTGTAATTTTAGCGCATGGAAACCACGAATCCCATAAAATCTTCGACGCGCTCATTCCCAAACTTTCCAAAAAACACACCGTATACGCCATAGACAGCAGGGGACACGGTTTAAGCGCATCAACGGAAGAATTTCATTATGCCGATATGGCAGAAGACATCGCTGCGTTCGTACATGCGCTCGATTTAAACCTGCCTGCCTTTTTCGGCTTCAGTGACGGCGGAATCATCGGTCTAATCGCCGCTTCCCGCTATCCTGCCATGTTTTCTGCGCTTGCCGTTGGCGGAGCAAACCTAACTCCATCCGGAATGAAAGCTCTGCCAAAACTTGCTATCCGCTTCCTTAATCTGAAAAAGAAAGACCCGCTCACCCGCCTTATGCTCAAAGAACCGCATATTACGAAATCTGATCTTTCAAAAATCACGGCGCCGACCCTCGTCCTTGCCGGCTCAAAGGATATGATAAAAAAACGGGAAACGAAACGGATCGCCGCTTCCATTCCACACGCTTCCTTAAAAATACTGTCCGGCGAAACCCATTCCAGCTATATCGTACATAGTTCAAAACTCTATCCCGTATTGGATAAGTTTTTTTTGAGAAACGGCTGTTAAGCCTGAACTTACTTTTATTCTTTATAAATTTTAAAAAATGGCTGTTACGCAAAACTTACTCGTCTTCCTCTAAATCTTTCTGCGCGATTGCGGCTACAGCGCTGGTAACTGCCGACACGACAGTAACTACTGCAACTGTAATCACAAATAAAACAAGAATCACTAAAAATATAAATAACCCGCCTTCTGTCATAGTTTCATCTTCTTTCCAAATAAGATTTGTTTCTGATGGCAGTATATCACAGACGGCTCTAAAATTCAATGAAAATCATTTACTTTTCACAGAATCGGATGCAAAAATGCCTTAAATTAAGATTTGATTTCCTCCCGTATCCGTTCCGGTTTAATATTCAGATAGCTGCACAGATCTAAAAATTCCTCTGCGCTTAATTCTTCATCCATTTCGCCTGTAAGCTTCTTTTCCGGCAACTGAAGCATAAAAGAAAGTTCCTTTACCGAATATCCCTGATCTTTAATATAATTCGCAATCCATTCCATTACATTTCTACTCTGCATAAAAAACCTTCCTTTTCTTATTATCTGAGATTTATTACCATTATATTCTTTTATTAACAGATTTTCAACCTTCGTTTTATGAAAAACTAAGAATTATTTGACGGAGTTTGGATACTGCTATAATATAATGTTATCAGAATAGTTTTTTACCATCGGAGGTTCTTATGAAAAATAAAATGATTGCAAAGACACTCAAAGAGGCCAGAAAGCAAAATGCGCTTTCCGTAAAAGAAGTTGTAGGCAAATTAAAGGAGAAAAACATCTCCGTTTCCGCAAAAACAATCTATGGTTGGGAAAATGCCCAGTCGCAGCCGAATGCAGACACTTTATTGCTTCTTTGTGAAATTTATAATATCAAAAATATACTTGGAAGTTTTGGATATAACGACGAACCGCCGCTTCGGATCACACATTTTGAAGAAGACTTGATTTTACATATCAGACAACATCCGGAAATGCTGTCTGCTGTAAAAAAGCTGGTAGATTTTAATTAATACAGCCATGGGGCGAAGGTTTGATTTAAAAAACCTTCCGCCCCTTTTTACGTTTCCAAACGCAAATCCCTAAAAACAATGCCAGACTGCCGGCGCTTAACGCCGCGCCTTCTTTTAAGCCTTCCGTCTGATAACGCAATGTAATGCGATGCCTGCCCTTAGACAAGGGAACTTCCATGAGACTGTCCATAAACGCCCTGCTTTCTGTTTCCACCCCATCTACATATACGGTAAACCCATCTTCTTTCGGAATCGACAATAGCAGATTTCCGGCTTTTTTTACATCAATATGGCCTTCTATCTTTGTATCGGAAAAAACGTCTATCTCCATGGTCTGTTCATTGAGCGTCCGAAATGCATCTAAAAACGCGTCCATATTTAAGCAGTATACTTTGACTTGAAACTCCGAAACATTCGAACTGTTGGTAATTTTAACCGTATCGCCAGCCCTGCACCAGCCCAAATCCAAGATATACCCATGGTTGCATTTCGTAAACTTCCTGACTTTTTTGCCATTCGCCACCGTCAGGTTTGTCACGGAAGTGTCTGTATACGTCCCATAGTAGTATCCGTCCTCCGTAATCGGGATTTCCGTTTTCTCATCTAACGCTTTTACATCTCCGTTAAATGGCAATAACATATCTTCTTTTGCGCCAAGCGCATACGCCAAACGGTTTAAATTTGCGATTGGAACTCCACTTTTCGCATTCCAGTCCGCTTCTAACCCAGAATCAGTCATAAAGCCGAGGGGAAGCGTATACAAATTCTGATAAATAAAATTTTTCCCATCTCCCGCAATATACATACGCAGCGGGCATTCCTCATACGGACTTTGCGAAATTAAATATTTGACGGAAAGCATAGCGGAAAGCAAAGGCGTCGAGCCGCTGTAACTGTAAAAATTCTTGCCGCCCTCCATGCCTGCCTTCCGGTAAAACCTGCTGACTCCAATATTCATCAGGGAAGAAAAAATAGTGGAAGAAGAATAACCGTAAATCGCAGCGTCGTTTTTCGTTAAGCGTTCCATTTCTTCCGTCCGGTAAAACGGTTCCATTTCCTCATCTTCCACTTGCTTTAACAGCGTTTGCGCAGATTCCCAATTTTTAGTGTAACTTTCACGGTTAATCGTTGAAAATCCCGTTACGCTGAAATTCCACAGCGCTTCAAACACTGCCACAACCGCCAGAACATTCAAGGCAAGCGGCTTAAGCCATGCCGTCCCCTTTTTCAAAGCAACAAGCAGCGCCGCATATACTGCCGTCCAAACAAAGGTCATGCGTATGGAAGATCCCGTAACCATTCCTGAATCCACCACAGAAACCGCCGCCGTCAAAAATGCGGCCGTCAAAAAAACGCCTAACCCGATATGCCAAAACCGGCTGCCCTCCCTTTTTAGATACGTTTCATATGCCATTACTAAAATTAAAAAAACATAGAGAAACGCCTGCCTTGCCGGAAGGGAATCTGGGAAATGCAGACCATGCCAGATAAAATCCAGCATATTATTCGAAAAGCCTGCCCAAAAAAGCAGTAAAAAAGCGGCATTTTTTATTTTTTTCTTCCATGAAATGTTCCGGTTGCAAAAATAAAGCGTCAAAAACAAAAAAACCGCCGCGCCACAATATAAATTAGGCCAATGTTCACGCCCCGTATATTCCTTCACTGAGATGCAATGCCTAGAAAGCATAGAAATCCAATCAAAATACCACTCCATCTTCTCCGGAAACGTAAGCCCCGCGGAACCGCTGTAGCCCAATGCCGCCGAAACAGGCAGGATTAGAATGCCGCCCATGCCTCCTGCAAGAAGGGAATACAGACAAAATCTTCCTGCCGCAGACAGCGCTTCTTTGATCCCATGACATTCTTCCAGACAAACCGCCACAAACCAGAATGCCAAAAAAATGCAAAGCATAATCGCTATATAAAAATTAGAAAGGATCGCCACTGCAAGGCTTATGCAGTACAGCCCGCATCGGCCCTCTTTCACAAGACGTTCCGCCCCAAGTATGGCAAGCGGCGCCAACACAAGGCAATCCAGCCACATTATATTCCAGCTATACGCCGCCATATAGCCGGAAAGCGCATAAAACAAAGAAAATGCCACAACTGCAAAATCCCTGCTTTTAAAATGATTCGATAAATAAATGGAAAACGTCAATCCACACAATCCGATTTTCAGCAAAATAAGAACCGTCATAAATTCAATCACATGCGCAGAAGGGCAAAATGCCACAAACCAGTTAAGCGGACTTGCCAGATAATACGCATACAACGCCACAAAATCCGATCCTAGCCCTAAATGAAAGGAATACATCAGGCTTTTCGCGTTTTTTAACTTATCCATAAGTTCCGTAAAAAACGGTTCATATTGATGATACATATCAATATGCAGAATGCAGTTTTCCCCAAATGGATAGACTTTGTTCCTCATGCAAATCAGAATTAAAAGCAGAATTGGAAGCAGACATGCGCATATATATAATTTCCAGTTGGTTTCCCGCTTTACCATAACAACTCCTCTAGTCTTGTTTCTCAAAAAGCTGATAATATTGAAGTTTCTTATATTCTTCTATATCCGGCTGCGCCGCTTCTTCATTTGGACGCTCTGCCGCAGATAAAACCGGATAAGATTTGGAAAGCCCTTTTAAATAATTTTGATATGCCGAAAGAGGAAGACCCGCTGTCTCCAAAACCTTTCCGCCCAAATAATTCACGCTCATATCCGCATCGTTTTCTGTCCCAATCTCATAATTTGCCCAAATCAGATAGGGAACCTGATACCGAAGTTTATTCTCCTCCTCTGTCAAAGAACGGTAACTCTTTCCCTGTAACTGCCAAATTGGCTCCGCCACAACGTCATTTGGCTGGTGATCCCCGAAAAAAACAACCAAAACAGGTTCTTCTTGTTTGGAAAAATAAGAAATTAAGCGTTCTAAAGCCTGATCCGTTTTCTGAATCAGGGACAAATAAGTGGAAAGAGAATAGGAAGAAGCCCCTTCTACAGTAATATGCGGCGTAAAATTCTCATATGCATCCCCATACGAACCATGATTTTGCATCGTCACCTGAAATGCGAACATCGGCTGATTTGGTTCTTTTTGCTCAAACGTTTCAATCAATTTATCCACACAGGACTCGTCACTGACAAACTTCCGTACATAGGAACAGTTTTTATACGATTCTAAAAACTCCATATGGGAAAACCCAAGAAGCGGATACACGCTCTCCCTGTCCCAGCCATTTGACAAATAAGGATGCATGGCATATGTCTCATAGCCCAAATCCCGCAAATAAGAAGGCAGCGCCGGAATCTCATGTTTGATATACTGCTGGTAAGGAACGCTCCCCTGAGGCAAAAACGCCATTGTATGTCCCGTTAAAAACTCAAATTCTGTATTCGCAGTGTTTCCGCCGCAGACGGACGCGCTCAAATAGCCTGTGACGGTATTTTTTGCATCCTGAAACATACTGCGGAAATAAGGCATATAATCTTCGCTTGGAGAAAATTCCCCTAAAACGCCCAAGTCCGAAAACGCTTCGTCCATTATAACAATAATATTCGGCTTTTGGGCAGGCTCTGTCTCTTTTTCCGGCTCATAGGCATCTAAAAGCTCTTTGGCTTCTTCTTTTTGGTATCCCTTTGGCTTTTCCACTGCCAGATATGGCATCTGCATCACCATAGTCAGCGCAAACCCATTGACCTGCCACATATAAACCGGAGTAAATAGTTTATTGTACATCAAATGGCGGTTCTGAAAATCTTCTTTTTGCAATATGCTTACAAACGCGCCGAATCCAAGACAAAAAACCACGGCCAGAACAAGGCTTTCATGCCACTTCCACTTTTTGAGATCCAATTCCAAAAATCCTGCCAGACAAAAAACCGCCAAAAATCCCGCCACAACACAGACAACTTGGAATGACGGCATAAAATTATAAGAATCCGCTACATTTAAGGCTGTTTTTACAGAGAAAATATCCCATGGCGCAAGTGGAAGCGAACGGAACGTATAAACATAATAATTCACAAGCCCAAAGAGCATTGCAAACGCCCCTTCGATCCAAAGCGCCAGTTTCACGCTCCGAAACAGAAAGAACAGAATCACAGCCACCCATATATATAATATGATGCTGAAAACCTGCGGCCAGATTCTGACTTCCGTAAATCCGTTGTGCGTGTAAGCTTCCAGCAGATAAAAGTACACTGCCGGAAAAAAAATCAGCCCTATAATAGAAGATAATCGTTTTACTTTCTGTTTCATACTATTTATTTTTTAATTTTCACAGCTTTTATCTTACTATATGCGCCATACTTTTTCTTTCCTGATACGGATTCTTTCTGGTACATACGCGCCTGAACATAGTATGTCCTGCCTTTTTTCAGATTTTTGATGGTGTAAGAAATTTCTTCTGTTGTCTGTGTTTTTGCAGAAGACATGTTCTGATTCAGGGAATAGCGGATTTGATAGCCGCTCGCTTTCTTGTTCTTCTTGATTTTAACTTTTAATTTTCCCGAACTGCTTTTTGCCGAAGCAATATTGACTTTGACAGGTTTCACCTTTGCCCAACGCGCATAATATGTCTGATTTCCTTTTATCACTGTTTTTTCACTGACTTTGCTTCCGCCGGACTTTTTCGTATACCAGCCCAAAAAGGCATAATTCTTCCGCTTAGGCTGCTCTAATTTCCCAAGTTTTGCCTGATGGTTTACGGACTGCGTTTTCTGTTTCACGTTCTTCTTTTTAATATAACCGCCGTTCGCCATAAATTTCACGGTATATTTCGGGATTACGCTTAACTCCGTGACAGAACTGTCGTAATAAGCATTACGGACTGCCGCCGCGCGGATTTTTACCACATCATTCACTTCAAAAACCCCAGTGTATTTTTTCGCTTTGGTAAATGCGACTGACGGGTTAGAACCGTCCGTGGTATAGAAAATAGACGCATTATTTGGAGACGTCATCTGCACCCGGTTACCGGATACGGTAATCTGTGGCGCCTGCAAAGTGGCCGATGGAGTGTAAATTGTCCCAATCTCTGTCATTGTAGCGCCAGAATCATAGATTAATTCCGGCAGGTATCCCATCCAAATCGCTTCCGGCGTATGGGAAGCGACATTTCTCGGATCATCATTTAAAAACATCTGCCTGCTTCTGTTAAAATAGGAATACGCGCTTTTTAATTTTTTGTCCTGATTCTTTTCATCGTCTGCAATATTATCATTCCATGTCACATCGACATAATACCAAGTGTCATTCAAACGGATAATATTCCATTCATGGTCTACGCTCGTCACAACGGCGCAGTCGATGCCCACTGCATTGCATAACAACTGCATCGCTTGTGAATACCCTGCACAGACTGTCGTGTCCGTGCAAAACACGCTGTAAATTGTCTGATTGTATTTATTTTGTTTTAATGTATTGTAATTCATGTCATATGTCACGTTTTCGCAAATCAAATCGTGTATTTTCTTTTCTTTGAGCAGTTCTGTCGGCTGGGCGTTTATCTGCGCCAGCCATGACGTAATGACAGACTGTATTTTCTGCGTGGACGTTTTGCGCGCAGTCCCGTTTGCAAAAGAATCATTTACGCTCAAATATGCAAACCCTCCCGTACCGGTAGAAGTCACCCCAAATAAAACCTGTAAAAAGTAATATTGCGGATTGCTTGCCATAAACATAAATTCAATATTCTGGGCTTCAGATGCAGACATACCCGTAAAAACAACTGCCTTTGTCATATAATAATCAAAGTCAAGCCCCTGTGATATATTAGAGTAATGCTTCTTATTCGTCAGAGTTTCAGTTCCTGTCAGGTATCCATAACACATCTCGTCAAGTTTATCCCACAAATTTCTCTGTGGCTCACCTAATAAATTGTAGTAATAATTCGTAGAATAGGAATCCCAGCCCGAACGGTACGCCGCAGAACCTTTGCTTTTTACAGTTTCTTCCGAAGGCTCATAGATTTCCGGAACTTCACTTTCTGAAAGTTCGATAAACTGTGGCCTTATGTATCCGGTCTTTCCCTGAAATTCTGCCGCCGATGAGAGTTCCCCAGCTTTAGTTAAGGTTTCTTTTGCCTCCGGAATTATTCCAGTTTCCGTCAATTCTTCCTCAGATGGGATTTCCCCAGTTTCCGTCAATTCTTCCGCCGATGGAATTTCCCCGTTTTCCGTCACTTCTTCCGCCGATGGAATCTCCCCGTTTTCCGTCACTTCTTCCGCCGATGGAATTTCCCCGTTTTCCGTCACTTCTTCCGCCGATGGAATTTCCCCGTTTTCTGTCAAAGGCGCCGCATTTGGAAATGCGCAGACGCTTTCTGTCATGCCAACCGCAATAATTAAAGATAATAATAACGCTGTGATTTGTTTTCTCATGGTTCTCCTTTCCCATATAGCTTAATTAATTGTAAAATGTTCCGTCTCTTTTCTCACGAATAACGCAGCAGCTTTTGCCGATTCAACGGAAAAATCCCCTGAAATGCGAATCCGGCAATGACATGCGTCTCCCTGTCTCTCTGCCAAAATTTCCTCTGGCGTCAGCCCAGAATCTGTCAGGACAGATAAACAGGATGCAAACTGGCCGCTTCCTTGGGGACAGTCAAAACTTAGACTTACGCTCCCTTCTTTTTGAGGCAGCTTCTTAAGCTCCGCATCTTCTTCCACTAACTGGGCATATTGATAGCTTCTGCTGATTTCCATTATTTTTCGAAAAAACGCCTTTATCCCTGAAACAAGCTCCTCTGCCACTTTGTCCGAACAAGTCTCCAAAACCTCCTGTTCCCGTTCCGGTACATAGACAGCGGCTTTCGTCTGTTTTTTGCTTTCAATGACTTGCCGCGATAACTCCATGCGTGTTTGGAATAATTCCTTCATCTGACTGTCTATTGCATCAATTTCTTCCCTAATCTGCTTTAATCCCATATCCGCCGCCCTTCTAAATACTGCTTTTTCAGCCGGTCAAAATCTCCTCTGAAAACTTCTCCCGACATTCCCGCCTGTTTTGCCCCTTCCACATTTTCTTCTAAATCATCTATAAAAAGGCACTCCTCAGAAAGCAGATGGAACTTTTCTAATAACGACTGATAGATTCGGATATCCGGCTTCACCATATGTAAATCGGCTGAGACGACGATTCCATCAAAAAAATCAAACGGGGCAAAGTCCGGAAAATATCCATAAAAATCTTTCGCCGCATTTGAGAGCACATACAAATGAAATCCCTTCTCTTTGGCATATTGGCAAAATTCCCGCGCGCCGGAAACCGGACTCAGGCAGATATACCATTCAAACACACATCTTTTGAGCGCCCCGCGCATAGATTCGGGCACACGCTTGCAGATAGAGTCATATTTTTCTTCGTTTGTCATTAAGCCAAGATCGCCTTGCTTCCACTCCGGTCCCAAAAACAATTCTTGACGAATGGTTTCTCTTTCTTCCGGCGTCCTGCAAAATTTATTTAATGGAACATTTGGATCATAAGACAGTAAAACATTCCCCATGTCGAGCACTATATTCCGTATCATCTGTTCTCCTCTCCGCTTCTTTTGATTCTGATTATTATACTATAATTTGTTTTTTTCTGCAACCAAATAAGTATGAAACCACCAGAATCAAGGTAGAATGAAACAGACTATAATTCTTTTAATCTGGAATTATTTAAATGCTTTTTTGTTTCTGGTGTATTGCGTTGGTTTTTATAGAACAAAATATGCCATACTTAGCTTTAATGCCAAAACGATTGATTCATTGGGAATAACTGTATACGAGTGTAAAAAGAAATTGTAACTGACTTTGAATGCTTTGAAAAAACAAATGAAAATAAAAATTCGAAGAAATGAAAAAAATGTAGGATAAAGCATGTCTTTTTTTCAAGATTACAATGTCTTATAATTAATAAAGAAAAAAATGGCTGTCACAAAAAGCCGTTATATACTATATAAAAGATATGGCATCCATATATGTATATCAGCAGTATTTTATGACAGCCACATACACTGCAATCTTTTTACTTAAATGGCGCTATTGTACATACTTCCTGAAGTATTGTTGTTTGCGTAATTTCCTGAACCATTATAAGTATTCGCTTTTTTCGCTTCATACTGCGCATGATAATCTATCGCAGAAGCTTTCTGGGATACTTTATAGGCATAGGAACCACTGCCTTGGAACAAAGACTTCACCTGATTCATGTCCGCATTCTTAAATGTCGTTTCATTCAGCGACAATGTCTGTTTTTCTGCATCAATGGTAATCCCAATTTCAGCAAGCGCCTGCGCATTGGAATTTGTGTAATCTTTCATTGATGCAACGGACGCGCTGATCGCTGTCACATTAGAGCCGCCTGCGCTTTGAATCAAGTCGTTGTACTGATTCACATAATTGGAAACCGCTTTGTAAATGGCATCCGTATTATACTTTAATGTCCCGTCTCCATACTTATCCGCTGTCTGCTTAAACACTGAATTTGAACCTTGCGTCAAAAGACGGTCTGCCGCATCGCTTAACTTTCCGGCATCAGATTCAATCGTCGCTAACTTAGATGTTCCTTCTTTTGATGTAGACATTGTCTGGTAATTCCAGTAGTTATACTTTTTCTTATTCTCATTCGCTTCTTTTAATGACCAGTACTTATGATCCTGACCTGCCACGCTTGACGCTTTTTTGTCTGAACCCCCATTTTCTAACGAATAATAGGAATTAAGCAACTTATGGTAAGAACCATTTTTCAAGCTGGCGTAATCGGAATAACTAAATCCGCCCATCATGCTTACGCCAATGCTGGAAAACATACCGCCGGAAGAACTCATAAAACCTGCATTCATACCGGAAAACAAATTGCCTACCATCTGTGAATTTGCTCTTACTGTAATTGACATATGATCACTCCTTTGACTGTTGCCCTAACTTCCGTGTCCGGACGATTTTTTAAAATGTACGTTTTCATCTATATATTACCAAAAAAACCTTATTTTTTCAAGCATATTCTCTTATTACGCCATAAAATCATTTCTATCGTTATGCCACAGAATTACACTGCATAAATAAACGCCTTTTTTCTCTTTCAAGCGTATAGACTGTTACAAAAGCTATTTTTCCCAATAAAAAGCGCATAATCCGCATACCCTTTGTCTCCCGTCTTAGAATCCGTGGGCCATTCTGCAATCGCAAGGTTCCTGCCCTTTTTCGGCCGAGTTCCTTTAGAATAACGAATGTTGACAGTATCCGCTTCCCAGCCAGCTTTCCGAAGCTGCCCGTCAATCAGCTCTCTTGTCTGAGCTTCTGAAAACTTAACATTCACTGCATTTTTGTATGCGGTTTCTCTGCGCGCATCATCTGATTTCCCCGTCTTTTGTATCCTCTGAATCTCAAGGAGCAATGTCTGGTTACGTTCTTCCAACTTTCGGTTTTCTTTCTCCAATTCATCCAAATTAACCGTAACATCCATTGGACAAACATATCCCACAGGATTATAGCTATAGTCGCCATATGTCTGCATATACCATACGCAGAGTTCATACAGCAACGGCAGATTTTTTAAAGCCTTTTCCCCTTCATTGGCGCCATTATGAACTGCATTGTTACGGTCTATCCGTAAAATGTATAACGTATTGTCTATTTCATGCGGCAATAAATCATTCTTCTTCAACAAACGAATACGGCCTGAATGTGTAAGATGTGTTCGGATCGGAATACACATATTTCTCAGACAAATCCCCTAATCTTGCCAAATCGCCCCAACGGGTTTCAAGAAAAGTAAAATTACTCATTTTCAATCCCCCTGATCAATGCCGTATGTACAAATTTTGCATTATTTTTCTCTGTATCCCCATATAAATTACATGTTTCTGTATGAATAGTATACCATTTTAGACCAGAATGTGACAACAAAAACCGCATTTCTCCCCGTTTTTTCTGTCCCTGTTGCCCATTCCCCTCCCCCTTAGTATCCATACCTCTTTCTATATTTCAAAAACATAAACGCAGACAGCGCAAGCGCCATTAGTTCCGCCGCCGGCGTCGCAAGCCAGATGCCGTTTACTCCAAAGAGCAAAGGAAGCGCAATCATAGCAATCAGCATAAATACAAACGATCTGGAAAACGCAAGGATAGCTGAAACAATCCCGTTCGATAATGCAGTAAACATGCCGCTTGCAAAAATATTAAATCCGATAAAAAACAATGCAAACGCGCATATCCTGTTCCCCGTGACAGCCAGATCATAGACCGGATTATTCGGACGGGCAAAGACTGACGCGAGCGGTTTCGCCATGAAAAAGGAAACCAAAGCCGTCACAACGGAAATTACTGCAATCACGTTCAAACTCACTGCAGCTAGTTTTTTCAGTTTTGCATGGTTTTGTTCCCCATGGTAAAAACTTAACATGGGCGCAACGCCATAAGAATATCCCGTATAAAGGGAACTTGCAAACATCAGCGCATACATGATAACGGTAACAGCCGCAACGCCGTCTTCCCCAACATAATGAAGCATCGTCCAGTTCAACATCATTGTGACAATCCCAGTAACAAGGGCAGTCGCCATTTCCGAGCTTCCGTTTGCAGCCGCGCCCGCCAGAACTTTAAAGCGGCATACTGGTTTCTTAAAGCGCAGTAAATTCTTTTTTGCGCTAAACACAAATAATCCCACAACAGCCGTCACAGAATATCCAAGCCCCGTTGCAACCGCCGCGCCGCTGATTCCCATGCCAAGCGCAGCAATAAACACATAGTCAAGCGCCATATTCAAAACGCCGCCCGCCAAAGAACAGATCAGGGAAAGAGCCGCCTTTTCGCTGGCGATCATATAGAGCGTAAAATTGTTCATTAAAAGAATTGGCGCAGTAAACGCCAGATAGCGGCTTAAATATTCCACACAGTATCTTTCTACTTCGGCAGAAAGATTCATTCCGGCAAAAATAAAATCCATTGCCAGATACCCGGCTATGCACATAACAATTCCCACAATGACATTTACCAAGATCAAAAAGGTAAAATCTTCTTTTGCTTCATCTGTTTTCTGTTCGCCCATCTTTTTCATAATCACCGCGCTTCCTCCCGTGGCAAGCATGGCAGAAATTGCCGTTACAAGCTGGATTATAGGCGCAGTCAGATTAATTGCCGAAAGCGCATCCGTACCGATTAAATTCGATACAAACAGACCGTCAACCATTGTATAAAAAGACATAAACACCGTCATGGCAATGGTCGGCACAGCAAACTTCATAATATTTTTCAACGTAACAGGTTTTTCATATACATTTTGGCTTTCCATAATCTTTTCCTCCATTTTTCTTGTATTTTCTTCCCGTATATAGTATCCTAAACCATACAGTAACAGTACGGTCAAGGAAAATTTTCATTTAGAGGTGAACCATGGAAAAAAAAGAAAAACTTCTCACCATCGGCCAGTTTGCCGCCTTACATGGAATCAATAAAAAAACTTTGATGTGGTACGATGAAATCGGGCTGTTTAAGCCTGTTTCCATCAATCCGGAAAACGGATACCGCTGCTATAATTACTATCAAAGCCCCATCTTAGAAACCATACTCCTGCTTCGGGAACTAGATGTTTCTATCAAAGAAATACAGAATTTTATGAAACACCGCTCCGCAGGCAGTTTAAAAAATCTTCTGGAAGATAAAATCGCTGAGCTTGACCTACACATTACACATCTACAGGCAGTCCGCTCAACCCTCTGCGCGCACTGCCAGAATATGGCTACCTTGCTCTCCATGAATCTGTCTGAAATCAGCATTGTAGAACGAAAAGAACGCTGCCTTGCGACGGTTGGCATCACACAGGAAACCTCCTTTGAAGATTCAGTGGAATTTATCACAGCCGAATTGGAAAAATACCATCTGGGGCGCCTGCATGACGCTTCCTACGGTTCCATGATTCCGGTTTCCAGCCTGCTTTCTGGCAATTATAACGATTATGTGAAACTCTTTATCGAGATTCCCCACCTCACATATCAAACGGGCTTATATAAAACTCCTAAAGGGAAATACCTACGAGCCTTCCATAAAGGGGATTGGGGAAAACTTCCCCAACGGTACGAAGAAATTTTTGCGTATGCCCAGACACACAGCCTAAAACTTTATAATTATTCCTATGAAATGGGAATTAACGAAAATGTCGTTGACCGGATAGAAGATTATATTATACAGATTGAAATTCCGATTGATGGATAATTCCATTTCTCTCATAAAATAGAATGTTGTTCTTTTGTACTTTACAAAATATTTTATTTATGCAATACGCGTATATTTTTGTTAAAACTGACAATTTGCGCATTTAAAAAAATATACGTTTTGAGCATTTTGGCATAAACTGTCGAATCAAAATGCTAGTAATTGTAGGAAATATATGCCTACAATTTCGCATTTCGAATATAATATTAGAAATTTTATGCTTCTATTCATTTTTTTATCAGAAAATCATTCCCGTTATAAATTGACATTATGGTTGTTCCATGCTATCATAAATAACGCCAAAAAAATGAACAGGAGTGACATTATGCAATATAGATTAACAAATAAAGAATTAGACATTATGCGTGTTTTATGGAGCTCAGACACAGAGTTATCCATTACAGATTTTATCCGGCTTAATCCATCCTTAAATACAAGCACCGTTCAAGCCTCCCTGCGCTCTCTCTTAAAAAAATCCTATGTCCGCGTTGCCGGAATTGAACAGCATAATAAAGTTTTGGCAAGAACCTATCTCGCCAATTTAACTGAATTTGATTATCTATTAGAACAAATCCAAGAGTCTTCACAGGGGACGCTTGCGTTTTTCGCCGAATTTATAAAAAGGGAAACTTCTGACACGATTTGTGAATTGGAAAAAATGATACAAGAGCGAAAAGCTTCTCTTTCGCAATAATTGCTTACATATATCTTCATAAGCCTGAGAAAAACCGCCCATTCTTAACTCTTTTGAATGGACGGTTTTTCATTTTGACAATTATTCCACTTTACCGATAATTTTCTCACGGGATTCTTTCACTTACCGGAAAAACGTAAGCCTTTCGGGTAATGGTTTTTTAGAATGCCGCCGGACAATTTGCCCCAGCCTATGCTATAGCCGTCGACTGTAACCAAATTCCAGCCTTTTTCTCCCTCTGCATGTATCGCTTCCCCACTTAAATATTGATGGATTTCGGAACTCTCCGATGCAAAATTAATTGTTTGATTCACCTCATTTGGTTTTAAATAAAGCGCAAGCGCATGGGAAGGCTCGAAACGGTTTTTCTTATTTGTTCCAAGATGGAGGGCAGGACGAAGAACTTTTAAGCCTTTTAAACGCGGGGTCTTTGGCGGCGCAAGATAAAGCTGGCTTCCAAACAAAAGATAGATGCCCTGCGGCCGCTCTTTTAAGCATTCTCTGCTAAAATCCAGCCACAAGCCGCAGTCTTTTTCCAAAACTTCTGATTCAAGCGGATACTCCAGCCCCGGCTGCATCCCTTTTTTTTGCAGCACAGCCAGATAATGGCCCTCTCCACGGACTTTATGCGGAAAAAGGCGTATCGTTTCTTCTATATTGTCTGCCGCGTCGGGAACCCAGAAAGGATTTCCTCCCATCATTTTGTCCATCTTTTCTGTCTGGCAAATCTCAAATTCCGGGAAGCGTTTTAAAAAACGGCTTATGCTCCCTTCGTTTTCTTCTGGGGCAAAGGTACAGGTAGAATAGACCAGCCTTCCTCCCCGGCGCAGCATAGCCGCCGCGCAGTCAAGTATCCTGTCTTGTCTGTCCGCGCAAAGCTGAATCTGGCCAAGGCTCCATTCACCGCCCGCCGCTTCATTTTTACGGAACATTCCTTCACCGGAGCAGGGCGCATCCACTAGTATTCTGTCAAAATATTCTTCGAATGCCCCAGCAAGTTTTTCCGGCGTTTCATTTGTTACGATTGTATTAGAAAGCCCCATACGCTCTACATTTTCTGAGAGGATTTTTGCCCGCGCCGAATGTATTTCATTGCTGATTAAAATGCCAGTTCCCCTCATATCCGCCGCAATCTGGGTTGTTTTTCCTCCGGGGGCCGCGCATAAATCTAATATCCGCTCATGTGGCTTGGCGCCTAAATAAGCGGCGGGAGCCATTGCGCTTGCTTCCTGAATATAGTATACACCGGCGGCATGATAGGGATGCTTTCCCGGAAACCCTTCCTCATAATAATACCCATATTCCGCCCACGGCACAGCTTCAAGGGCAAAAGGCGCCCGTTCTAAAAAATCCTCTGCTGCTTTACTTGGATTCAAACGGAGCGCCTTGCTGCTTTTTTCCTGATAACTTCTCTCAAATGCGGCATACTCCATTCCGAGTATGCCGCGCATTCTGTTTTTAAATTCTTCTGGTAATTTCATGTCTTTATTTCTTCTTAATTTTAATCGATTTTGCTAATTTTGCTTTTTTGAACATATTTTTATACTTTTTGTATTTTTTCTTCGGAACTGTAATCGTCGCTTTTTTGTTGATATTCTTAAACGCATTCTTTTCAACATTTTTAAGCGCCGTAGATTGAATTTTAATCGTTTTTAGCTTTTTACACTTATTAAACGCATTCTTACTGATTTTCGTCACATTCTTTCCAATAATCACAGTTTTCACTTTTGAATTGTTCTTAAATGCATCTTTCGCAATTTCTGTAACCTTATATACGTCCTCGCCAATTTTTACTGTCGGCGGAACCGTGACTGTTTTCTTATTTTTCTTTTTCGGTCCTTTAAATGCAACTGTTTTCTCAGAACCGGAAGACTGAATGACAACATATTTTGCATCACTGACTGAGCGTTCCGTTCCCGGCTTCAATACAGGCGGTTTTGCCGGCTGTGGATTTTCCACCGTAATTTTTATGCTCCCCGACTTTCTACTGCCATCTTTTGCCGTCGCCGTAATTTCAACAACGCCTGCCGCTTTCGCCGTCACCAAGCCTTTCGCGCTGACTGACGCTATCTTACTGTTTTTCGAAACCCATGTCAACTCTTTATTTTTTGCATTCGCCGGAAGTACTGATGCAGTAATCTGAACTGCGCCGCCTACCGTAAGTTTCGTCTTTAATGCTTTCAAACTAATGGAGCTGACAAGGATCGTTTGATTTCCTCCGCTGGAATTTGCCGTAATTTTAAGCGTTATTTCTCCCGTTACCCCGCTCTCATCTTGGGCAGTTGCAATGATTTTTACAGCGCCTGCCGCCTTCGCTTTCACAAGCCCATTTTGATCTACTTCCGCTTTTGACGGGTCGCTTGACGACCATGTCACATCTTGTTTTGCTTCCGCCGGAGTTACTGCCGCTGAAAGTTGAAGATTTTCACCTGCTTTTAAGCTGGTCTTATTGTCCTTTGCGGTTACAAGTATGCTTTCCGCTTTGACAGGGGTTTGCGATCCTCCATCTTCAATATTTAATTTAATCTTTCCGGTTGCGCCGCTTCCGTCTTTTGCCGTTGCAATCAATTCTACTTCTCCTGCCGCTTTCGCAGTCACAAGTCCGGTTGTTTCGTCTATCGTCGCTTTTTCCGAATCTCCCGACGTCCATGCCACAGTCTGATCCGCTTCTGCCGGAGTTACTTCCGCAAAAAGCTTTACTGTATCGCCAATTTTTAAGCTGGTCTTATTATCCTCTGCGGTCACGGTTATGCTTTCCGCTTTGACAGGGTTCTCTGACGCATCCGCCTTTACTGTCAGTTGAATTGTTTTAGACGCCCCCCCACCATCGTTTGCTGTCGCCGTAATGATCACATCGCCTTCCGCTATGCCGCTTACCACGCCGTTCTCATCTACGCTTGCAATTTCTGGTTTGTTTGATTTCCAGCGCACCGTCTTGTCTTCCGCCTCTATCGGCAGAGCTTCCGCCTCTAGTTTTAGTGTTTTGCCAACACTCAGTTCCGTCTTGTTATCTTCTGCCGTTATATGAATTGTCCCTACTTTAATCGGCTCGTCTTCTCCACGTTCTTCTACTTCCAAATTAATTTCGCCAAAAACTCCGCTGGCATCTTTCGCTGTTGCCGTAATGGTTACAGAACCTTTCGAAAGACCCGTTACAAGTCCATCTTGATCCACTCTTGCGACAGACGGTTTATTTGAACTCCATTCCACTTCTTTATTTTCTGCATTTGACGGAGTGACTTCTGGTATCAGCTGTAAAACGTCACTTACTTTTAAAGTAGTTTTATGATTTTCTGAGCTTACCGTGATCGACTTGACTTTAATAGGCTCTCCAGATGTATTTGACTTTACTTTTAATGAAATTTCACCAAAAGCCCCTCCACCATCTTTTGCCGTTGCCGTAATTTTCACATCACCAGCCGCTATGCCGCTTACCACGCCATGCTCACTTACGGTTGCAATCTTAGAATCGCTTGACGTCCATGTCACTTCCTTATTATCTGCCTCCACAGGAAGCGCCTCTGCCGTAAGCTGTAAAATATCACCAACTGTAAGTTCCGTTTTATCGTCCTCAGATTTTACCGTAATCGTCCTTACTTTCAAAGGCGCCCGCGTCACTGTTAATGTAATGTCGTCCCAAATTTTACTTCCGTCTTTTGCATCCGCTTTAATTATAACCGTTCCCGTTCTATGCGCAGTTACAAGGCCATTCTCATCGACACTTGCAATTTCTTCATGGTTTGACGTCCAGTCCACTGTCTTTATATCTGCATTTGCAGGGGAAATCTCTGCCGTAAGCTGTAAAGTTCCGCCAACTGCCAGAGACGTTGCGTCATCTTCTGATTTTATCGTGATGCTTTCTACCGGATTTTCCACATTCAAATCTAAATCTTCCACAGCCTGTTCTAATTGCTCTTTTGCGGAAGTAATCTCATTTGTCTGGGCGTCCGCCTTATTTAAAATAGTCAAAGCCGCAGACAACGCCGCCATATAAACCGTCCATGTTTCCGGCGTATAATTTTCTTCCTGCAGATCTTTAAGACTTTCCAGATACCCGCAAAGCCCGGTTCTTGCTTCTAAAAGCTGTGGGTTCCCTTCGATAGAAGCGGCTAATTCTGACGTTTCCTTTATTCCCTCACTCAAGGCGGCTTTTGCAGACTGAATTTGCGTCTGATCTGATTTATATGCTTCATATGCAGTTCTTGCAGTTTGGTAGCTTTCCATCACTTCTTCCAGCAAAGAAGTAAGCCCAAGCCTTTTTAGGGTTTCCATTAAATCTATGGCATCCGCCATGCCAGCCAATAATTCATCTCTTTCTACCGTAATGGCGCCTAAATCATAAAATTCTTCAAAAGCGGAATTAACTTTCTCCAACCATTCATCAATCGTCAGTGAATTGACGCCCTGCGCTGCCTTTGCCTGAGCCAATACGCCTTCCAATTTGGTTTTTGCTTCCGTTTTATAAGAGCCATAACCCAAATCATAGGATAATCCCGCTAAAACTCCTTCGATATAAGTGATCCGCGCCAAAAGCGTCCCAGCGTAATCTGTGCTATATACATGAATTCCAGATAGATTTACCGCTTCTGGAAACGTAATCTTAAGCTTCTTTGAAAATACGTTTTCTTCCGCAACCGCATAACTCACAGAAGCCTTGTCTTTCTCATTTTCCGTCTGATCTGAAAAAAGTTTCCAGTTTTCCGTTTCCGACTCAAAATCTAAATACTCAATTTTATATTTTAAGGCTTTTGTTTCATCCGATGCGCGCTGAATGCTTACCATATTCAAATCTGTCGCCTTATCCAACGTCAATTCAACCGCCCCATTTGCGGCAACGGAATAATTTGCATTCCCATCTAGCAAACCCGACGCCGCATCAGGCGTCACTGTAACCGCATCTTTACTTGTTTTAGCTACGCCAAACGCTTCAAATTCATATAGCCTTAATTCTGCCGCCCATGCCGGTCCGGAACCGTTATTTCCCAAATGCTTAAATATGATTTTCTTTACATCTCTTTGAACCGGCGCTTTAACTGTTTTATCCCCAAGCGTTCCGGTAGCGTTTTTCATATCAATGACTGTTTCCCGGTTACCGGAAGCATCCTCTGAATAAACCTGATATTTTAACCCAAGCTCTCCTTTTTCGAAAACCAAATTAATGTGTGACAAATAATAAACATCGCTAAATTCAAATGTAATTTCCGCTCCCTGTTCAACGATGTCATATGTACTGTCTCTATTTCCATCAAGCGCATTATTCGTCGCCCCGCCTCCAGTTACTGAAATTCCAGAAACAGGATGATCTGAAAAGTCTACGTTAGCGTGTTCTTCTTCGCTTTCTTGCATCTCACCCATAATGATAAGCTCCGCCAAAGCAGGCCATGCAAGATATGCTTCTCCCCTCCCAGTCTGATCAACCAATGTAACGATTACTTTTTTTATTGTCTTTTTCACATTTATTTTGTAGGAAGCGTTCTCTAGCACATTATCATGGCTGCTATACTCATCAGACACCACTTCTTCTGCATCAGAATCTGTAATGACAGATGCTTTAAATTCAAACGGAAGCCCTGCTTTCTCAAAAAACAATTCAAGAGAATCCACATACACGCTTTGTTTCAAGTCAAATTCAAAACTCAACGGATAATCTTCGTTATTCTGATTCCACTGTGGCTGCCCTAGTGTGGAAGGATTCCCGTCCGTGATATTGGAAAGCGGATTGTTCCCATTACTTAGAACCTCATTTTTGCTGTTCTTCACTTCTGGCACAATCCCAAGCGCAATATTTCCTAAAGTTACAGGAGGAGTCCCCATCACTGAAATTTCTGAAATCGCAGGCCAGAACCCTGCAAAACTTCCTTGATGTGTTGAACTCAGCAATGTTACCGTTACCTTTTTTATCTCTTTTTGCGCGGCAATTTTGTAGGAACGTTCCGTTAATACATTTCCATGATTGCTCTGCTCTGTATAAGAGAGGACTTCCTGCGCGTTTCCATCTTCCGCCGTTACTTTAAATTGGAATGGCAGACCCGCTTTCTCAAAACTCACTTCAATATTGTCCACATAAGAAGATTGTGGCAATTCAATCTCTACATTGACTGGATAGTTGTCTCCTTCCGTTTTCCATAAAGTAGATAAATTCCCATCTGTAAGCATCGATAAATTTGAATCAGATGATGAATTCTGGTTGGACGTCGGCTCTATCCCAAGCGCCAGATTTTCAAATGTTTCTCCTGCTTCTATCTCCTCTCCATTTACTGCAATCTCTGTCACATAGACAGGCGAATCCGTTACATCAGAAGTTGTAATGGTAAGACGGATCTTGCTTGCCGCAAAAGATTTTGAAATTTCAGTAGTCGAAACCATTAAATGTTCCGCCTCATTTTCATTTCCCTCCAAAAGCGTCCATTCAGAAGTCTCTGGATTTAGATACTCTGCTTTCCACGTATATGGAAAACGTTTTGCAAGCTGCTGGATAGAAATCACAACTCCGCTAATCTGGTATGTTCCTTCCAAATCAATGGTCATAGTATGCGGGCCCGCTCCCTCTGCTTTCCACTCTGTCGATGTATCCCCGTCTGTCAGATTAGAAGGATTTCCGGATGCTGTCACTGACCCGCCAACGTCTACAGGTTTTCCTTTTGCAATATTCACAGTCTCCTGTATGCCGCCGCCAGTATTTTTTTCTAAATTTGTATAAGAATACTTATCAAATGCCTGCTGCGCCAATTCGCTTAAATCTGCATCCGACGGCGTTGTTTCAAACGCGTATTTCCCATTCTCATCATCTGATTTCCGGTTTGCCCACTGATATTCCCATAAAAACCAGTTGTTTTCCGCTCTTTCATCTGCCGGATCTTTCTCTAATCCCTTTAATTCGGCTATCCGGTTGCGCACCCAGATTTCCCAACGTTCTTTATAGAATGTTTCTGTAAGGCCTGACCATTTTCGGTTTGAATAATCCTTAAGCGAGCCAACACGCTCCCCGCCCCATGTAGTAACCAAAGAACGGGCATTAAACTCAAACAGGTCTTTTGTCCAATCGTCCGCGCCTGTAATCATCTTCCTAGCCGCTTCCACCCATGTTCCCAGCATAAATTCATCTGTAGTTGAAAGAATCTGATCCGATAAATCGATCATTCCTAAAAATGCCGTGGATAATTTTTCAAATTCTTCTAAATTCCCAGAATTTTTCGCCTGCACCATCAATTTATGGTATTCAACCGCCGCATTACAGATGACCTGTTCCGCTACGTCAGCTAAATCATATTTATACGCTTCCGACTCACTGAATGCAGTATAATTTTCAATGAGAAGCAAAAGAGCTTTGTCTAATTCTTTTTTATCATATAAAATATTACTGTGCCCCCATGTGGATGCAGCGTTAAAACTGTCTCCCGGACGCGTATTAATGACTGTTTCCGCCGCTCCCTGATAATAGATGCCCTTATCTGCATAAGCTGTGTTTAATAAAATCTTCCATGCCCGGTTTAAGCTGTCACTTTCGCCTCCCGCTCTCCGTTCGCCATATGTTTTCATCCATTCCCTATAGTTAATCGGATCTTTCGACCAGTTTGTGTCAAACAACAATTCATAAACCACCGGTCCATTCTCCATAGCTTCCGGAGTCATGCCGATTCCAACCATATTATTTGTTTGCTGGAATGTCTCCGCAGGATCGGCTGCAATTACGGGAACCTCACCGTCAAGCCCCATACGTCCGCCGAAGTTATGAAGCATACAGTAAATCCATGGCGAGCCGTTTTCTTCAAACAGCCCATGTTGTGGATTCATATCCGCCTGCAAATCCAGCGGCAGCGTTTTACTTGTATCCAACTGGGACATTTTATTTGCATCCAAATTCCCCTGCCACTGCTGCATAACCCAAATGGCGTCCGGATCGCTTTTTAACATTTCTTTTTGCACTTCACCGTAAATATTCCCTACATCAAGACCGCCTGTGTTGCCTCCCTCATGGAACGGATCTGCCGCATAATAATGGGAAACATCGCCAAACACATTCCTCTGCTTCTCATAAAACACTTCCGCCGCATCCGAAAAATAATTCACCTTTCCGGCAGCCGTTTCTTCCTCTGTCAGATACGTCTTAATAATAGAAGGACGCGTAAACCCTGACCATTCATCTGTCGGGGTGAGCACTGCCCCCGGATTTTTTTCCGCAAATGTCTCCGGCGCTTGTCCTGCAAATCCCTGAATTACAGGGCTTATGCCATATGTCTGCATACGGTCATGTATCTGCCGTCCAAGCTCTGTGCGTTGTTCAAACCAAGAATTTGGCAAAGGCCCGCCGATGCTGTAAAGGTTTTGCATATAAAACCATGCAAAATACGCCGGTCCACAGATGTATTGTTTGACGTCTTCATCTGTAAAATTAAATTCTTTAAATGTCTGCCTTAAAACTTCTTCCTGTCCCACGATATCCAAAACCAAATTAATTCCATTCATCGCGCACCAGTCAAGAAATTCCTCGTATTCGTCCCAGTTCCAAAATGACATTGTATAAGAATATGTACAAAAATTCAGCGCATAACGTAAATCAAACTGCGCTTCTTTCACAATTCTTTTTCCAACGGGTTTTATCTCTTTTAAGTCCGTATTTGACCCATACAACGGATTATAATCTACATTCACATAATTTTTGAGATAATAATTAAAACCGGAAGCCATTGCAAGGCCGCTGTTGCCCCGGATAAGAATTGTATTATTCTCCCCATCTTTGATTTCAAAAATATCTTTTCCATCTTCTAAACTGCTGCGCAGTTCAAAACGAAAACTCGCCTTCCACTCATCTCCAACGACACGGCCGACAAGATTGCTCATCTCTGTCAGCACTTTTTGATCGGCATAAGCTTTGTCACTTTCAAACTTATCCCATTCCACCTGCCATTCACTGCCTTCCCAGTCTTCAACTTCTATCTTGGCAGGTTCTGTCACTGTATCATTCTCTTTTACTCCATAAACTTCAATCTCCGCTAAATTTGTCGCAAAGGAAGCGGAATTATATGCCATATTTAACCTCAGATAAGATGCCTCTGCCGTCACTGAATGGCTGTCTCCTTCCGCTGTCGCCAACGAATCTGATGTTTTGGATACAATTTTATTGTAGTTTACGCCATCTGTGGATGCATAAATATAATAGTTATTAAAGGAACCGTCTGTCTTATTAAATATTTTAATCTGCGACAACTGATACGTTCCGTCCAATTTAATATCAATATAACGGTTATGGTCATACATTCTATTATATTTATATGTAGGATTCTCTCCTTCCCCACCGCTTGGAATCGACTGCCAGAACGTGCCCGCATTCCCGTCCACTGCCAGCTCTGCCCCATGCCCGTTTGCATGTTTCGCGGAAATGCTGTCCGCGGAAATCGAAATCTTCGCATCCGCTGCTTTTACTGTTAAAGAATCTCCTAAAACAGTAAAATTCTGGCAAAACATAGAAAACAATAGAATAATTGCCCAAATTTTCCTCCTCTTATTCCACTTTTTATACATACTTTCTCCTTTCTTGCCGGTTTTTCTTTCAAAACCACACCAAATTATACTATATTTAATGTAACATACTGCTAATCTTTTGTAAATATTAAACGAAAACCAATTTTTTCTAAAAACAGTTTTATATTTTACATCTTCTTTGGTATACTTTATAATATTTCAAGGCTGTATTATGCCAAACGAAACTATACAGCCGTCGGACAGCCGGTAAGAGGATAGATGCCCTGCCGGCCGCCAAGACTAAAACTTTTCCTTGACAAAATATGATACAACAGACCACAAAGAGAAACAGAAAGAAGGATACTATTTTATGAAAACAAAAAGAGAAGACGTCCGCAATATTGCCATTATCGCCCATGTCGACCACGGCAAAACGACTTTGGTCGATGAGCTTTTAAAGCAAAGCGGCGTCTTCCGTGAAAATCAGGAAGTAAGAGAACGCGTCATGGATTCCAATGACATTGAACGGGAACGTGGAATTACTATCCTATCCAAAAACACTGCCGTCTTTTATAAAGATATTAAAATCAATATTATTGACACGCCGGGCCATGCGGACTTCGGCGGTGAAGTGGAACGCGTCCTGAAAATGGCGGACGGCGTCATTTTAGTCGTCGATGCATTTGAAGGCGTAATGCCGCAGACCAAATTCGTCCTGATGAAAGCGCTTGCGCTAAACCTTCCGGTTATCGTCTGCGTCAATAAAATTGACCGGCCGGAAGCGCGCCCGAATGAAGTGATCGACGAAGTGTTAGAATTATTTATGGACTTAGACGCATCGGACGAACAGTTAGACTGCCCGTTCGTCTTTGCCTCTGCAAGAAGCGGCTATGCAATGAAGGATCTGAATGAACCCAAAACCGATATGACGGATTTATTTGACACGATTGTAGATTATATTCCGGCTCCTACAGGCGATCCAGACGCCGGCACGCAAGTTTTAATCAGTACGATCGATTATAATGAATACGTCGGCCGCATTGGCGTTGGCAAAGTAGACAACGGCTGCTTAAAAATCAATCAGGAAGCCGTTTTAGTCAACCACCATGAACCGGACAAGCAGGTAAAAGCGCGTATCAGCAAGTTATACGAATACGACGGCTTAAATAAAGTGGAAGTTTCAGAAGCGCGCATAGGCTCTATCGTTGCAATTTCCGGCATAGCGGATCTAAGAATCGGCGATACTGTCTGCTCCGTGTCTAATCCTTCCGCAATCCCGTTCCAGAAAATTTCCGAACCAACGCTTGCAATGAACTTTATTGTAAATGACAGCCCCTTTGCCGGACAGGAAGGCAAATACGTTACGTCACGCCATATCCGCGACCGCCTGTTCCGGGAACTGAATACAGACGTAAGCTTACGAGTGGAAGAAACAGACAGTCCGGACAGCTATAAAGTGTCTGGCCGCGGCGAACTGCATCTGTCTGTCCTGATCGAAAATATGCGCAGGGAAGGCTATGAATTTGCGGTCAGCAAAGCGGAAGTCCTCTACCATACCGACGAAAACGGCAAAAAAACAGAACCAATGGAATTAGCGTACATTGATGTGCCGGACGACTGCTCGGGAGCCGTTATCTCCAAATTAAGCTCCCGCAAAGGCAGCCTTTTAAATATGAAAAGCTTAAGCGGCGGCTATACCAGACTGGAATTTTCCATTCCTTCCCGCGGGCTAATCGGCTACCGTGGCGATTTTTTAACGGATACGAAAGGAAATGGCATTATTAACACAATTTTCAACGGATATGAACCTTATTGCGGCGACATCGCTTATCGGAAACTAGGTTCTTTGATTGCATTTGAGACAGGCGAATCCGTCACATATGGCCTGTTTTCCGCCCAGGACCGCGGCGCATTATTTATTGGAGCCGGAGAAAAAGTATATGCAGGCATGGTAATCGGCTCATCTTCAAGGGCGGAAGACATTGAAATAAACGTCTGCAAGAAAAAACATCTAACAAATACCCGATCCTCTTCCGCAGACGAAGCGCTGACCTTAGTGCCGCCGCGCATTTTAAGTTTAGAGCAGGCAATCGACTTTATTGATGTAGACGAACTGCTCGAAGTGACGCCGGAAAGCTTAAGAATCCGAAAACGTATTTTAGATTCGACGCAAAGAAAACGCGCGAATATAAATAAAACAAATTAAACGCCAGAAGGCATTCATTACGAAAGGAGATAATTCAAATGAAGGTTGCAATCACTTACGACAACGGGGAAATTTTTCAAAGCTTTGGACATACAGAACAGTTTAAAATTTATGAAGTAAACGACGGAATGATTACGGATATGCAGATAGTAAATGCAAATGGAAAGGAAAACGGGGCTTTATCCGGTTTTCTGGCTCAGGCTAAAACGGACGTCCTAATCTGCGGCGGCATTGACAACAATGCGCAGACGGCATTGGCAAACGCCGGAATCCAACTATACGGCGGAATGTCAGGATCTGCCGATGAAGCCATCGTCGCTTATGTAGCGGGAATCTTAAACCACTCCCCGAACGCCTAGCAAAAACCGAAATCAACACTGTAAAAAAGGAACCCTGATTTTTAATCAGGGCTCCTTTCCTAAAATAATCTTATTTTGACCTAAAATATCTATTCTTCTCTAACTGGAAGATCCAATTTATGAAGCCTAAAACTCTCATTCTTCTCTGGCAAGAATATCCGCTTCATATTTTTCTAAAATCAGATTTTGAATTTTCTCTCTGGTTTCAGAATTAATCGGATGCGCAATATCCCGATATTCACCGTCAGCCGCCTTACGGCTGGGCATAGCAATAAATAATCCCTTATCCCCTTCTATGACTTTAATGTCATGTATTACAAATTCTTCATCAATCGTAATTGAAACGACGGCTTTCATCTTGCCTTCCTTTTCCACTTTGCGTATCCTAACATCTGTTATCTGCATAATCCTTCCCCCTTTGCCGCATAACAGTCCCTTCTCTTAAAATTACCGGTACAATCTTTACATTACATATCTGGCATTGTCTTCATAGACAATTTTCACGCCGTTTTCGCCGCAATAATATGTGTTCGCCCGTAATGTGTTATGGCTTTCTACAATACAATTTTCAATATGCGTATTGTCTCCAATATAGACGTCGTTCAGTATAATTGAATTTTTTATTACGCAGTTCTTGCCGACGAATGCCTTTTTAAACAAAACAGAATTTTCCACTTTACTGTTAATAATACATCCACTGGCTACGAGACTGTTGCGCACATCGGAACCTGCATTGTATTTTGCCGGAGGAAGATCGTCAATTTTTGTAGCAATCTTTGGTTCGTCACGGAAGAAAAATTTCCTCACTTCTGGGTCAAGAAAATCCATATTCGTCTTATAATAAGAATCTACGGAAGCAATATTGCTCCAATAAGTCTTTAACTTATATCCGTAAATCCGTTTCAAGCTCTTATAACGTATCAGAATATCCGATACGAAATCATAGCGTTCTTCTTCAGCGCATCGCTCTAACATTTCAATAAGCTGGCGCCTGCGGATAATGTATATGCCTGCGGAAATCGTGTTGGAACTTGCAATCATCGGTTTTTCTTCAAATTCTACGATCCTTGCATCTTCATTCATACGGATCACTCCGTAACGGCTGATATCCGCTTCTGCAGGCATATCTTTACATACTACGGTAATATCCGCCTTTTTCTCAATATGGTAATCAAGCAGTTCATTATAGTCTACCTTATATACACAGTCGCCGCTGCTGATAATCACATAAGGCTCATGGCGCCTCTTTAAAAAATCGATGTTCTGATACATCGCATCGGCCGTTCCGCGGTACCACCAGTTATTCGTCGTGGTGACTGTCGGCGTAAACGTAAACAGACCGCCCTGCTTTCTTCCAAAATCCCACCACTTCGACGAGCTTAAATGCTCATTCAAAGATCTTGCATTGTACTGTGTCAACACCGCCACTGTATGAATGCGGGAATTGCTCATATTACTCAGCGCAAAGTCAATGCAGCGGTAGCTTCCGCCAACCGGCATCGCTGAAACTGCCCTGTGGTTTGTAAGCTGCTGCATACGGTTGCTGTTACCGCCTGCGAGAATAATCCCTAATGCCTTCATTTATCTTCACCTGCCTTAATAATATATTCTCCTCCGGCAAGCATACCGTCCGGATAATCTTCTGATTTCGTCGTCCCGGAAATTGCAGTATTCTTCCCGATTTTTACATTAGATGGGATATAGGAATTTTCCCCAATGGTAACAAGCCCAAACGCATAAATCTGGTCATTGAGTTTGCTCTTTGCTTCGTCTCCCACGCCAAGCGAAACACCGCTTTCGATTTTACAATTTTCTGCGATAATGGCTTTATCAAGGACGCAGTTTTCTTCAATGCAGGTATCTTTCATAATGATGGAATCCCGAACGACTGTCCCTTTCCCAATCGTCACGCCTGCGCCTATCACGGAATTATACACTTCCCCAAAAATTTCCGTCCCATCGCCGATAATGCTCTTTTCAATCACAGAATCCTGTGAAATATACTGCGGTTCCGCATTGTCGATCTTGGTATAGATTTTCCAATATTCTTCGTAAAGATTAAACTCAGGAATCAGATCTACAAGCTCCATATTCGCTTCCCAATAGGAGCCAAGCGTCCCAACGTCTTTCCAGTATCCATTATATTCATAAGCGAAAAGCCTCTTTCCGCCTTCATGGCAATATGGGATAATATGCTTGCCAAAATCACAGTTGCCCTGATCCTTTTTCGCAATCAAAGCTTCCCTTAATACGCTCCAAGTAAAAATATAAATACCCATGGAAGCTAAATTGCTGCTCGGCTTCTCCGGTTTTTCTTCAAATTCCTTTATCTTTTTATTCTCGTCCGTCACTACAATGCCGAAACGGCTCGCTTCTTCCATCGGAACCGGCATAGCGGCTATTGTGACGTCTGCATGATTCTCCTTATGGAAATCAAGCATAACTTCATAATCCATCTTGTAGATATGATCCCCGGAAAGAATCAGCACATATTCCGGGTTATAACTTTCGATATAGCTTAAGTTCTGGTAAATTGCATTGGCAGTGCCTGTATACCACTCACTGCTGTCATTCTTTTCATAGGGAGGAAGAACGGTTACGCCTCCATGATTCCGGTCTAAATCCCACGGAATGCCTATTCCTATATGAGAATTTAACTGAAGCGGCTGATACTGTGTCAGAACGCCCACCGTATCAATCCCTGAATTGATGCAGTTACTTAATGGGAAGTCAATAATGCGGTATTTTCCGCCAAATGCTACTGCCGGTTTGGCCACATTCGCCGTCAGTACGCCTAATCTGCTTCCCTGTCCGCCTGCTAATAGCATTGCTATCATTTCTTTTCGAATCATATCACTCACCTCTCGTCAACTTTCATTATGTGATAAATAAATTATATCATACTTATAATTTTTTGTACAACAGTTTTCACAAGATAAATTGCAAATTTTACTATTTTTTGTAAAAAATAACGAATTTGCAAAATACATTTTCTTGGTTATAATAGATTATAAGAATAAAATGTTTAAAATAAAGAATGGACAGGTAAAAATCATGTATCAAATCAATTTCAGGCAACCGATCCACATTCACTTTATCGGCATCGGAGGCATCAGCATGAGCGGGCTTGCCGAAATTCTCTTAGAAGAACGTTTCAGCGTCTCCGGCTCCGATATGCAGCCTTCTCCGCTTACAAACCAGCTTTCCAAACGGGGCGCCCGCATTTCCTATCCGCAGTCTGCGGAACACATTACAGAAGAAATCGACGCTGTCGTCTATACTGCCGCAATCCGTCCGGACAATCCGGAATTTGCCGCCGCAAAGGAAATGGGCATACCCATGCTTTCCCGCGCAGAGCTTTTAGGGCAGATTATGGACAATTACCAAAATTCCATCGCTGTATCAGGCACACACGGCAAGACGACCACCACTTCCATGTTAAGCCAGATCCTACTTGCCGCTAAAACTGACCCTACTATTTCCGTCGGCGGGATTTTAAAAGCCATTGGCGGCAATATACGCGTCGGCCATTCCGATATATTTCTGACGGAAGCCTGTGAATACACGAACAGCTTTCTAAACTTCCACCCAAAGTACAGCTTAATCTTAAATATAGAAGAAGATCATCTGGATTTTTTTAAGGATATTTCCGACATCCGCCGTTCTTTCCGGAAGTTTGCCGAAAACACAAGCGGCGGAGGCGTTATTTTTATCAACAGCGAAATTACAGACTATGAAGAACTCACAAAAAACCTTCCCGTAACGGTTATTCCCTTTGGCTTGTCAGAGATTGACGGATATTATGCCTCCCATATTGCATACGATGAAACGGGATGCGCATCTTATACGCTGATGAAGCATGGAAAAACAATCGCTGACATAACCTTAGCTGTTCCCGGCGCGCACAATGTGTCCAATTCCCTCGCAGCAGCCGCCGCTGCTATAGAGCTTGGCATTTCCTCCCGCGCTGTGGCAGAAGGGTTGTTTGATTTTAAAGGCACAGACCGCAGGTTCGAGTTCAAAGGGCTTTACAAAGACGGCATAACTGTAATTGACGACTATGCGCATCATCCGACGGAAATTAAAGCGACGCTTTCCGCCGCGAAACATTATCCCCACAAACGGATTGTCTGCGTTTTTCAGCCGCACACCTATTCAAGGACGAAAGCATTTTTATCCGGCTTTGCAGATGCGCTTTCCCTTGCGGACGTTGTAGTGATGACGGACATTTATCCTGCGAGGGAAACAGACACGCTTGGCATAAGCTCCCAGAACATCGTTGACGGATTAACGAAAAAAGGTACGGAAACATACTATTTCCACACTTTTTCTGAAATTGAAACATTTCTTGAAAAAAAATGTTTACACGGTGATTTGTTGATAACTATGGGAGCCGGAGACGTTGTAAAAATCGGGGAAACGCTACTTATGCACTGAGTTATCCACTTTATCCACATTCTGAATGCTTTTTTACTAACATTTGGAATGTGGATTTTATTATTTTTTCCACAACGCATAACCCCTGATTTTTCCATGCCCCATGCTTTTCCAAATATATTTATCCACATTATCCACATTTCCGAAACGCTTGGTATTACTGCGTTTGCCGCAAAATTTGCTCTTTTCAAAACAGAAAACCCATGCTATAATCGGGTACATACTTGTGAAAGGAAAGGGAAATTTTTATGGCAGACATTACATTAAATGGCAGTGGATTACTTTCTTCTACCTGTGTTCCAAATATCTTCATAGACAAGTATATGACAAGCGCAAACGGAGAATACATAAAAATTTATCTGTACTTGCTGCGATGCATGGATCAGAATAAACCCGCCTGCTCGATTTCAGAGCTTGCGGACATCTTTGAACACACGGAAAAAGATGTGCTGCGCGCGCTGTTATACTGGGAAAAAGTGCAGTTACTGCATTTAGAATATAATGCCGGCCATGAAGTTACCGGCATATCCTTAAACTTACCGGAACATAAGGCGATAAAAACATACGATCCCGACCACGAAGAAAAACTAAAAGAAGATGTAGCGGAAACGTTTTCCGAAACGCATTCCAAAGAACAGTACACGCTAGACCAGCTTGACCGCTTCTTAGACGAAGAATCCGTTCAGGAAATCTTATTCATAACGGAAAACTATCTGGGCAGGACCTTAAACCCGACGGATATCCGCACGATCCTTTACTGGTATGATGAACTTCATTTTTCAACGGATTTAATTGAATACCTGATTGAAACCTGCATAAGCAACGGGCATACCAGCTTAAGGTATATGGAAAAGATTGCGCTTTCATGGGCAGAAAAAAATATCCACACAGTAGAGGAAGCCAAAAAGGACCGTATGACACATCAAAAGGACGCTTATGCCGTTATGAACGCTTTTGGCATAAACGGACGGAACTTAATTTCATCGGAAATCCAGACCATTCAGAAATGGACAGGCTCCTACGCCTTTTCCATGGACATTATCAAAGAAGCCTGCCGCCGCACCATTCAGGCAACGGGAAAACCGAGTTTTGAATATGCGGATTCCATTCTTGCAAATTGGCTGAAACAGCAGGTGCATACCTTAAGCGATATTGTCAAATTAGATTCCGCCCATAAAAAAGCCCGCGCAGCCGCCAAAAGCTCAGGGGCTTCTAAAACGGTTTCTCCCGGCGGCCGTTTTAATAATTTCCCACAACGGACTTACAATTACGATCAGCTTGAAAAACAGCTTTTAAACACTACACGTTAAACACAGACAGGAGATATATATGTCACTTAGCAACGCCCAATATGACATTATTATACGGGAATATAATGCAAAACAGATTAAAAACCAACATATAGTCGATACAAGAGTCAAAGAGGTATACGGCAAGGACGAACGCCTCAAAGCAATCGACGACGCCATTTCTTCCTGCTCCTTGGCGCAGGCAAGGAAACTTTTAAACGGCGACGTCACTGCTCTTGTCAATTTGAGAAGCCAGCTTATGGATTACAAACAACAGCGCCTAAATATTTTAAAAGAACTTGGTTATTCCGAGCAATACTTAGAGCCCGTGTATGAATGTCCCGACTGTAAGGATACCGGCTACATCAATAACGAACGCTGCCACTGTTTCAAACAGCGCGCCATTGATTTAGTTTATACCCAGTCAAATATCAGAAGCATTTTAAAAGATGAAAACTTTGAAAATTTTACCTATGAATACTACTCGAAAACGGACTGTAATCCGGCTACCGGAATGACTTCCTACGAGACAATGCAAAATGCCGTACAAGAATGCAAGAAATTCCTAAATGAATTTGACACTTCCTTTTCCAATCTCTTTTTTTATGGAGATACGGGCGTTGGCAAAACGTTTCTCTCAAACTGTGTTGCAAAAGAACTGTTAGATACAAGCCATTCAGTCATCTACTTTACAGCATTTCAATTGTTTGATATATTAAGTAAAAATACGTTTTCTAAAGCCGCGGACGACGACATTATCGCCGCGCACCAGAATATTTTCGACTGCGACCTGTTGATCATTGACGATCTGGGTACGGAACTGCCTAATTCGTTTACGGCATCGCAATTATTTCTGTGCTTAAATGAACGGATTCTCCGCAAAAGGTCTACCATTATATCGACGAACCTGACTATCAATCAGGTAGCGGAACTTTACTCCGAACGCACATTTTCCAGAATTTCGAGCAGATATGTAATGCTCAAACTGTTCGGAGACGATATCCGAATCCAAAAAAAGCTGAGAAACAATTAAAACATATATATTTTTCATGGAGGATTGAACATGGCAAACGATGAACGATTACTAAAAACGACTCCCGCAGGGGCTCTTGGCCTGATACCGCTTGAGAGCTGCCAGACCATGGGGGCGCAGGTGGACAAGTATCTGGTGAAATGGCGGGCGAAACGGGAACACAAACTCTGCGACACGATGACGCTTAACAGCTACAAACGTGACACCTATATTGTAGAAGCTTCCTGCCCACGGTTTGGAAGCGGCGAAGCCAAAGGCGTAATCAAAGATTCTGTCCGTGGCTACGACTTATACCTTATGGTAGACGTTACAAACCATCATCTTACCTATTCCTTATGCGGACATCAGAATATGATGTCACCGGACGATCATTTTTCAGACTTAAAACGTATCATTGCCGCTGTAGGCGGAAAGGCAAGACGGATTACCGTTATCATTCCTTTCCTATATGAAAGCCGCCAGCACAAACGCACTTCCAGAGAATCCCTAGACTGCGCGCTTGCGCTTCAGGATCTAATTAATATGGGCGTGGACAATATCATTACATTTGACGCCCATGACCCAAAAGTCCAGAATGCAATTCCCTTGAAGGGGTTTGACACGGTGCAGCCTTCTTACCAGTTTATTAAAGGCATTTTAAGCAATGTAAAAGATTTGAAAATTGACAATGACCATATGATGGTAATCAGCCCGGACGAAGGCGGCACAAACCGCGCCATATACCTTGCCAATGTCCTTGGCCTTGATATGGGAATGTTCTACAAACGCCGCGATTACAGCAAAGTGATCGACGGACGCAACCCCATTGTCGCGCATGAATTTTTAGGCGCCTCAGTGGAAGGAAAAGACGTATTGATTATTGATGATATGATCTCGTCAGGCGACAGCATGATTGATGTAGCGACCGAACTAAAAAAACGCAAAGCAAACAGAATCTTTATGATGGCGACATTCGGGTTGTTCACAAACGGCCTTCAGAAATTTGACAAGGCGTATGAAGAAGGCATTATCTACCGTCTTTTGACGACAAACCTGACCTGTCAGGAAGATGAGCTTTTAGAGAAACCTTACTATATTAATTGTGATATGAGCAAATATATCGCCTATATTATCGACACCTTAAACCATGACGTTTCCATCAGCGATTTACTTGACCCATACGACAGAATCCATCGTCTTTTGGATAAATACCGTAAAGAAAATCCCTCTGGTTAAACCAGAGGGATTTTTCTATTTTCTTAAAACAAATCGATATTTCCTTCTATTTTATTGTTAATCACATAATAAGCTTTCCACATCTGCGGCTTCATGTAAATCTGAAGGGATTTAATCGAAGATTCCCGATGTCCCTGTGCGATATATTCCGCTTTCACTTTTGCTACAATGTCAGCTACTTTCGCTTCCTGCGCGCCTGCGGAATCATCGTCATACTGAACAAACAGCTCTGCAACGACAGGTTCTTTTTTCACATTGTTCGTTTTCTCTTTCACTGCCTTTTTTGGTTTCGCCTGTGTTTTCTTCGGCTCTTCCTTTTTCGGTTCTTCTTGTTTTGAATCTGCCTTTACAGTTTCCGCAGCTTTCGTTTCTTTCACTTCTGCCGCAGCCTGTTTTGTATCCTTCTTGTCTACTTTAATGTCCGCCTCAGTTGTTGTGCTTTTTGACTCTTTCGCCATAATTGACCTCCCTGATTATAAAGCTATTCGCACAGTAAAAATTTTTCCATTGCAAGCCGTGCTTCCACTTCATCACTGCCTTCCGTGATGATGTTTACTTTCATTCCCTTAGAGGGATTGAATGCCATGATTCCCATAATGCTTTTGGCATTAATTTTCCGGTTCTCACTCTCCAAGATAATGTTGCTGTCAAACTGACAGGCAACCTGTACCAACTCAGCAATCGGATTCTCATGTTTCTTTGAAACATTTGATACTATAACTTCCTTTTCGCTCATGTTTTCATTTCCTCCTAAAGTATACACCTTAATATATACTATAATTCCCAAATTTACAACATCTTTTTCGAAAATCATTAAAATTACCGAAAGCTAAGGGGCAGATTCCGAAAAATTATGCACTTTACCAATAATTAGAAAGATTAACTTTTCCTAAATTTTTTCACATCATTTGCAATCTCTCCGCTTAAAGCCAAAAGGCAGATAAGATTCGGCACTGCCATCAGCGCGTTTGCAATATCGGAAAGATTCCAGACTAAATCCAGAGCCGTTGTCGCTCCCGCATAAACCATCAATGAAAAAAAGATTCTGTATGCCATATTATATTTATGCGTATTTAATAAATATTCAAACGCTTTTTCCCCGTGGTATTCCCAGCCTAATATGGTAGAAAATGCAAATAATGTAATGCTTATGCTGATCAAAATGCTTCCAAACCGCCCAAACACGCTCTCAAACGCAAGCATGGTAAGCCTTGCCCCTTTGACAAGCTCCGCCCGGTTATACCTGCCATTTTCATCAAATATGTAACGGCTGCCCTGCGCATCGCGCCATTCGCCTATAAGCGTATCTGCCGCCGCATCTTTAGCCGCGTAAAGTTCCATCTCTTTTTTTCCTGACGCATCGGTAAGCTTCAGGCAGCCATCTTTTATTTGAAACTGATATGTTCCTGAAACCGTTTCTCTTTCCGCCGTTTCTTCTATAATGGCAACATTGCCGCCATTTACCGCATATGTCCCCGACGCTTTCTGTTCCGTCGTCCCTAAAACGCCGGAACTTGCAATGCAAAGCCCTGTAATCGTACAAACGACGATTGTATCCCAGAAAGTTCCCGTCATGTTGACATATCCCTGTTTCACCGGATCGTTTGTCCGAGCCGCCGCAGCAGTAATCGCCGCGGAACCCATCCCCGCTTCATTTGAAAATACGCCCCTTGCCACGCCATACCGCATACCGCTCATCATTGTCGCGGTAATCGCGCCGCAAAGCCCTCCGCCAACTGCCTTTACTGAAAACGCCATTTGAAAAATCATGGCAATCCCTGCCGGAAGCGAACGGATATTGCCCAGTATGGCGCAAAGCCCGCATACAATATACAAAAGCGCCATAAGAGGCACAACTACTGAAGACACTTTCGATATTGCCTTAATCCCGCCTACAATTATCCCAAGCGTCACTACAGTTAAAACCGCGCCCGTAACGCCCACCGGAATTTGAAACGCCCCAAAAAGCGCATCCGATATGGAATTCGCCTGCGTTAAATTTCCAATGCCAAACGAAGCCGCTACTGCAAATAAAGCAAAAAACCAGCCTAACACAGACCCAAGCTTTTTGTTGCGGAATGCTTTTTTCATCGTATACATCGGCCCGCCCGACATTTCATTTTTTTCATTCGTTTCCCGATATTTAATCGCCAGCATACATTCACTGAATTTTGAACTTAAGCCAAATGCCGCCGACGCCCACATCCAGACCAAAGCCCCCGGGCCGCCGGATACCATTGCCGTCGCCACGCCGACGATATTGCCTGTGCCAATCGTAGCCGCAAGAGCCGTCGTAAGGGCAGAAAACGGAGAAATATCGCCTTCCCCTTCTCCCTTTTGCCTCGCTTCTTTACTAAGCGTCATCCGGATCGCATAGGGTAAATTCCGCCATGTCGCAAACCGTAACCGGATCGTCAGAAAAATTCCGGTTCCCACAAGCAAGGCCAGCATAACCGGTCCCCACACAAAGTCATCAATGATACTTACTATTTTTTCAAACTGCCCCATCTTTTCCCCCTTCTACTTCTCTACCGTATAGCCAAAAAACACATTCCCCGCTTCCAAAAACAGTTCTTCCGCATCGCTTAAGCTCATCTTAGAAGACGAATTGGCAAGCGGATCAAATAAGATAACGCCAGAGGAGTCGTAGCCTGTAAGCAATACAGCCTGTGTGCCGCTCTTTATGGCTAACACTGGAGCGCCTAAGTTAATATAATACAACACTTCTTCAATGCTGCATCCCGTTAAATCCAGCGCCGTCACATCTTCCATCGTCGTTTCTAAAATCTCTTTTGGCGTCTTTCCCTGCTCAATCAACGCCGTCACATTAATATTGATCGACGCCCGTTCTAACATTGCGCTTATGCATCTTGCAAGGGAAGATGCATTGGCGTCCTGTTCCCCAACTGCAACTTCAATCGCAGGCGCATTGAATTTTCTCGCCCGTTTCCAGATATATTGCTGTTTTTTCCCAATCACAACTCCCATCTGTTCATTTGCCACTGAAATTGCCTCTTTTAAATCGTCCGTTACACGCAGCACGTCTCCTCTTGCATACGCATAATAATTGCTTTCTTTTCCGGAGCGGTTTAAAGCCACCTCCCTGTTTTTATCCAAAACAACCTCTTTCGGCGTTAAAATTTTCGGCTCCGTCTGCGTAATCCCTTCTGCTAAAAATAACTGTACCTGAGTTTCTTTCACTTCCGTCACTGTTGTATGCGTCCCCACAACAGCCGCCTTATCGCCTTCCCTGTCCATAATTGTGTCCTGAGGCGCTTCCACATAAGCCACCCCGTTAAACTGTATCCGGTTCAGATACATAATATAATCTTCAATTACAATATCCTCCACGAAGTAACCTTCTTTTTCGTAAGATTTCAATACGTCCAAAGAATCCGCTTCCACAATCCGTATTTTTCGCATAGGGACAATTTGATTGCCTGCCAGATCCAAAAAAAGATCCGATGCATCCGCCGCCCCATAGACAAAATCTTCTTCCATAAATCCAAGCGGTTTTAAATATTCATCTCCTTTTGCCGAAATCTCTTTTTGCTCCTCCGTGTCTAAATTTACAAAATGTATCTTTTCAGATTTGTTCTTCTCCTGCCCGTCTGTCCACGCAAAATATTTGTGGGAATCCGAAATGGCATACAGCCCCTCTTTTAAACCGGTAATGTATTCTTTTACTTTCATATTCGAAAGATCAATCCGATAGACTGTCCCTTCCAACATAATAAAAAAGATGCCTTGCGAATTTTCATACATCAACTGCCCCAAATCCGCTTTCATTACCTGATAGGATTCCTCAGAGGGAATAAACAGTTCTTCTTCCACCGTATTTGCCACGCTGTCATAATGGTAAACGCTGATTCCCACTTTTCCCTCATGCCTGCCACAGTTCATATAGCCATATACGACAAAATCCACGCTTCCCGTCTCATCTACGCTGATAATCCTAATATCGTGTTCACCGTAATTTTCCCTTGTATCTACGCCTTCATTGCCGATAAAACTAAAAACTCTCGCTAACTGGCTGCTTGTCTCATTGTAAGACCAAAGTTCTCCGCCCTGTACGAAGCTTACCACCGTCCCTTTTTCATTTGAGGCAAATTCCACATCTTCACTGCGGATTCCAAGCTGGAGATAATTTTCATATGTCTCCACATTTTCCGCCCTAAACATTTGCTCCATCGTCCTTTCATAGTTCAACAGGTACATTCTCTCTTTGGTATAGCGGACCCGGTAATACTCCTCTACATTATAATACTCCATCTCCCCCTTTATGCCTTCCGCTGCAACTAAAAAGTTCAACATGACAACTGTATAGGAACTATTCGTTTCCTTGATGGAAGGGATCGGGGACGTAAGGGGCTTTGCGTCTAATTGCGCCCACGCCACCTGTTTTAAACTGGAATGTATGTCCACTTTATGGAGAGTGGAATTATCGCCGGAAGCATTTGGCTCTAAGTAAACGGCTAGGCTTTTTGACCCTTCCTTGTCAAACGTCTTTTTGTGGAAATCCAGAGTAAATGCGGCGCATTCGCCTGAATAGCAGCTCTGCTCCTCGATAATCCTCGTATAATAATAAATTGTGTCTTTTTTTGAGAGAAGTTTTAAAATAAAAAGATATTCCTCGTTTGGCTCAAGAAGATTCTGAATCTGAAGGTTGGCAGTAATCCTGCCATCTTTCTGTTCATAATTTTCTACTTCCGTATCTACAATCAGCCGCTCCATGTCAAGGCTTCGGATTTCATACGATATGCCATCCACTTTCGTCTCATATAAATCCACTTGAACCGGAAGAACCCGATCTTCATGGATTGGCGTAATCGTATCTCTCATATATATGCCGTTCATCTGCGAAGTATACCCGCGAAGCTCATTTAATGCAGTCATTTCTTTTGAGTCTGCGTTTTTTACAGAAAAAGAAACCACCGGAAGCGTCGCATCCGCCATTTCCGCAGTCAAATCCTGATTTGTATGATTTGTAAGTTGTCCAAATCCCAAAATGCCGGAGCAAAAGACAGCAATTAACACGACTGCTTTCAAAATGCCTTTTTTCATGGCAAACGCCCACCTTTCCACCATGGTTTTAGACAACGCTAAAACCATGGCTGTTCTGTTTTGTCAAATACTTTACCACCACCGGCGGCAGCATCGTCTGCGCCTGCCCCTCCGGCGGTATATTTCATCGAATAAAAGCGCCTGTATGACGTCCATGTAATCTCTGTCCCTTGGCTCCCTGCGGCGCTCTGTCCCCTGCATGGGAACAGCTTTATCATAGATATTTACGGCTGTCCGGTACAAAAGAACTTTATCCGGATATTCATCATACATCAAACTTCCCTCGTATTCCATTTTATCACATTCTTCCTCAACATATGCAAGCAGTTTCTTCATACGTTTCGGATAAAGCTCTTTGATTAGATCCATATCACGTTCGTATTCTTTTTCTGTCTGGTACACATTTGTCATCGGATAGGTTAAATAAAATGGCATTCTGCCAGAATACTCATCCGGCATCCGCAAATAAGACTCCTCGAACTGATTCACTGCATTGGCTCCATATTCATTATTACTTTAGTATATGCCACATTTTTCCTGTGGTTCCATCTTTTAAGTTTATAGGGCGGCAGAAACGAACTCACTGTCCAATCCAAGCGTATGCGTGAAGCTTTATGGAAATGTAAATTCGTCTCTGCCGCCAATCTTGTCAGCGTGTTATTGAAATTTTGGAAACTTACCGGATCTTATTCTTATCCCTGCCGTTTCAGGTGGAACATTGCAACTAGCCGTTTTAACAATTCTGCCTGAGAGCTAAGCTGCTGGCTTGTCGCCGCGCTTTCCTCCGCTGTTGCGGAATTGGTCTGCACCACATCTGAAATCTGGCTGATGCGTTCCTGAACTTCACTTACGGAATCCGCCTGAGAACGCGCCGCTTCCGCGATCCAGACAGTCGTCTCCACGACTTCTTTCGTTCCTGAAACCACTAATTCAAGCTGTTTTGCAGTCGCATGGGCAATTTTCGACCCTTCCTGAACAGCCCCAATGGATCGCTCAATAAGTTCCGTCGTCGACTTCGAAGCTTCCGCGCTCTTGCCTGCCAATTCACGCACTTCCTGCGCAACGACCGCAAAACCTTTGCCCACTTCGCCTGCCCTTGCGGCTTCCACCGCTGCGTTTAACGCCAAAATATTCGTCTGGCTGGCAATGCTTTCAATCGTCTTTATGATTTTTGAGATTTCATTCGAGCTGGCATTAATTTCCTCCATCGCGCGGATCATTTCATGCATCTTATTATTGCTCTCTAAAATCTGGCCGCTGACTAAGCCGACTTTCTCACTGGCGCGTTCCGCGTTTTCCGCTGTCTGCTCCACCTGCTGGGAAATAGAACGCACTGTCCCGTCGACCTCCTCCACTGCGCTCGCCTGTTCCACTGCGCCTTGGCTTAACGCCTGCGCCCCGATAGACATCTGCCCTGCGCCGTTAGACACGCTTGCGGAACTGTCCACAATCTGGGAAAGCGTATCGTTTAATTTATCTAAAATATTGTCAAGCGAAGTTCGAATGGCAACAAAATCCCCCACATAATCCTGCGTCGTTTCACTTGAAAGGCTTCCTTTTGAAATGTCCTGTAAAATAGTTGAAATTTCCCCGATATAGCCTCTAAGACGCTCTATTGTATGCGTAAAAATATCCGCTAAAAGACCGATTTCATCATTAGAATCAATATCTAAATTCTGGTACGCATCGCTTTCTGAAATGCCAAGACGCCCCTGCTCCATTGTCTGAGCCATTTGCGTAAGTTTCGAAAGAGGCCTTGACACTGCCCTTCTGATAAAAATCGTCATAATGCACAGACTGAATATGACAAACGCTGTCCCCACCAAAATTACAAGCCAAATTGTATGATTAATCTGTTCTTCTGCTTCAACAAGGGAAATTCCTGCAAAAATAAGGCCAGTCGCCTGTCCGGATTCATCAAAAACCGGAGCGTAGGAGCAAAGATGATGCACGCCTAGTACGTCCGCGTTTCCTACATAAGATTCCCCACGCCCTAACACAATCTCAGTAAGATCTTCCGAAAGTTCCGTGCCAACTACGCGTTCCCCGTCCTGTATAATCGTGGTATACGCGCGGACATTTCCCTGAAAAACCGTAAATTCACAGCCAAGCTGTTCTTTCAGATCGTCTAACAACTCTGTCATATCCACTTGTTCGGAAGAATGAGAAAGCTGATAGCCTAGAATATTCGTTCCATTCACACATTCATCTCTCAATAAATTCATCGTAAGCGTATAAAACATCCGCACGCACAATGCAACTGCCGCTACGCTCGTGAGTATAAGCAAAAAGGCCGTTAAAAGTCCCACTTTCCTTCCAAGCTTATGTACCTTTCTGTTTTTCCCATACATGATTTTAATTCCTCCTCTGCCGTTTCTTTTTATTTATTTCCCATTCTATTATAACAGCATTTTTAGGAAATACAACAGAGGAAATGGAAATCTTTTATACAGTCAGGGGATTCTTCTTTTTAGAGCGGCAAAGCTCCTGCCATGCTGTCTGCTGTCCTTATCATTCCTGTCCAGCTATTTGCTAATGAAGCGGCAAACCCATGCTTTATTCAACCCTTGTTCCCTGTGCCGCATTCCCTTCTCTATCCATTCCGATTGATTGAACAATCACTTCCCCTGCCCCTTAATTCCTGCGCAAAGCTTCAATCGGGCTCATCTTTGCCGCCTTTTTCGCCGGATAAATCCCAAAAAACAGCCCAATCGCCGACGAAAATAACGTCGTAGCAAGGACCGTCACGATGCTGACAGATGGCGTAAACGCCAATTTCGGATTCACGCTTGCCACAATCTTTGCCACCAGAAATGCGCCCGCTATGCCACTGACGATTCCAATTAATCCGCCAATCATCGTTATAATCGCCGATTCCGATAAAAACTGCAGCATAATTGAACGGGTTTTCGCCCCCAACGCTTTTCGGATTCCAATCTCTCTCGTCCGTTCCGTTACCGAAACCAGCATAATATTCATTACGCCGATTCCGCCTACCACAAGCGAGATGGCGGCAACAAGCGAAATCAGCATTGTAACGGTATTGATTACCGTATTCACTGTCCCCATATAATCACTGAAACTTTCATACTGATAAATGTCCTCTCCATAACATTGATGGCGCCGTTCCAATAAATCCACTACCTGTGTTGTAATGGCCGCCGTATCCGCCCCATCTTCCGCCATAAGATATATTTGATAGTAAGTGTCAAAACCCACGCCATAAATCTGCGCAAACACCGTCAGCGGGAAGTAAATGGATACCGGAGAATTATCATAGGTAAACGTAAACATGGATTCCTTTTCCGCCTGTTCCACGCCAATGATCCGAAACGAAATTTCCGTCCCCCAGATCGTCACGTCAATCGTTTTACCCAAAATATCCGCGGAGCCAAATAAACGGATCGCATCTTCCTCTCCAATTACGCAGACTGGGGCGGCAGACAAGTATTCCTGTTCATTAAAATATCTTCCTGTTAAAATTTCCGTTGTCGAAAACACTTTATAAGAAGCGCGCTGACCGCTTGCCATCACTTGAAATTCACCCTTTTTCGTACTGGTCACACCGTCTGCGCTCATATAGGCATTTACTCCCTTCAGCCCTCCCACTTCCGCCTCAATGGCTTCAATGTCCTCATTTGTGATTTGATAGGAACCCGTGTCATCATATGTATAAAGCGCAATCTGGCCTGCGGCAATTCCCGCCATTTCTTCCGTAATCACGTTTTTTGCGCCGTTTCCCAAAGACATAATTAAAATAACAGACGATATGCCTATAATAATGCCAAGCATGGTTAAGAAAGATCGCATTTTATTTGCCTTGATATTGGAGACTGCCATTTTTAGATATTCATAAATCTGCGACATGGCCCCTCCTATTCCTCGGCTTGTGTTGCCGGAACGTCTTCTAAATCCTGCGGCAGAACCTCTGTCACTTTCATGCCTTCCGTTATCGTCGAATCTACTGTTGTAATGACTTTTTCCCCTGTTTCTATTCCCTTTTTGATCTCGATTTCTTCCGTAGAAGCAAGTCCGGTTGTCACATACTTTTTCGTGACAATCTGTTCATTTACGGTGTAGACAAAATCCCCTTCCGAGTCAGAGTTTACAGCCGAAATTGGCACAGTCAAAACGTTGTCCGCTGTTCCAAGACAGATGCTGGCTTTCGCATCTAACCCTAAAATCAGATTATCGTCCGGATTGTCAATGTGGACTTTTACCGTTACCATCGCGGCGCCCGATTCGCCTTTCTGGGCAAGTTTACTGATGTAAGAAACAAAGCCGCTATATTCTTTTTCCCCAAACGTAATGGACGCTGTCTGATTTTCAGCCAGATGCGCCAAATTGTACTTCGAAACTAATACGTCTAAACACATATGATCCGCGCTTGCAAGGGTAATTAATGGGCTTCCCTCAGCGGCAGCCGTACCCGCGGCCGCAGTCACTTCCGTTACAATCCCCTCAAAATCCGCAGTCACTCCGGCTTTTGCGCGGGAAAGATCGTCAGCCGACTGCTCTAATGTCAGTTTGCCCGCCTGCTGCGTATAGCTGATATTGGCTCTTGCCGCTTCTGATAAGATGCCTGCTTCCGCTGATGCATTTTTTGATTGGGCTTCCCCTAATTTACTTTGCACTTCCGCAAGCTGGCTGTTTTTCTGGGCAATCTGCGCTTGAATATTCGTCATCGTATTCGCAAGATCCGCCGCGCTTTTTATGCTTCCCTGCTTTTTCTCAATCATTTGTTCCTTTGATTTTTTCTCTTTATACAACTGTTTGAGACGCTCTTTTTCTTTTTCACTCAAAGTTTTCTGCTCTTTTTTTGCCTCTAACTCCGCAATTTGCACAGTAAACGTTTCCACTTCCGCTGTCAGCGCGCCGATTTCACCATTCACCTGCGTATTATTGTTTGTCTGTATTTCGTTTTCCGTGGCCTGAGCCTGCAATGCCGAAAGTTCCGCCTGAATCGCATCTGCCTGCGCCTGTAAAGTGGCAATGTCTTTTGCGCTTGCAGCTAATTCCCCCGCGCTTTCTCTGCTTTTTGAGAGCGTATCGTTTCCCGCTGCATTTTCCGCTTTTGCCTGCAATTCCGCTATGTCATAACTTCTCTGCAATGAAGCTGTGTCATACGTCAAAAGATATTCGCCTTTATGCACCGTCTGCCCTAAAACAACTGGCACCTCACCGACTAACGCATTAACTGGGGATGCGTACACTCTTGTCACTTCACTGGCGATTGTCCCGCTCGTGTCTAATGTAGACGTAATTGTCCCCTCCACGGCTTCCTTCGTCTCCACCGTCGGGATAAATTCCTCATCGCCGCCCAAAAATAAGCCTGCCGCAAAGCGGATAATGAGAACCGCCACAACTGCCGCCGCTGCGATTTTCCATACTTTAATTTTTTTCTTTTTTAACATCGTCCTGCTCCTTCTTTTTCCCATTTTCCGTTTCCTGACAACTTGTGTCCGAGACAATTTTCCCGTCCATAACCCGAATTACGCGTTTTGCGCTTGCGGCAATTTGATCGTCATGCGTAATTAAAATCACAGTGTGTCCCTCCTTATGCAGATCTTTTAAAATCCGCATAATTTCTTTGCTCGATGCGCTGTCAAGGTTTCCCGTCGGCTCGTCTGCCAAAATAACCGGAGGAGCCGCCGCTAATGCCCTTGCAATTGCCACTCTCTGCTGCTGGCCGCCTGACATTTCCGAAGGCTTATGCTCCATTCGGTTTGAAAGCCCTACTTTCTCTAAAGAACTCACGGAAAGCTCATGGCGCTTTGCCGCTGGGACATTCCGGTAAATTAAGGGCAATTCCACGTTTTCTAACGCCGTCAAATTGGGGATTAGGTTAAATCCCTGAAAAATAAAGCCGATTTCCTGATTGCGGATTTCTGAAAGCTCATCGTCTGACAGTCCCGCTACGTCTTTTCCATTTAAAAAATAACTTCCAGACGTTGGCGCGTCAAGACAGCCTAACATATTCATAAACGTAGATTTCCCAGAACCTGACTGCCCGATAATCGCAACAAATTCCCCCCGCTCAATGCGAAGCGAAACATCATTTAGCGCCCGCACTTCATTTTCCCCCGGATTGTATATCTTCATTAGATTCTTTACTTCAATCAATGCTTCCACACAGTTCCTCCTCCCTGTCTTTTCAACTGCATTCTATACTTCATATGGTAAAGGAAGATTTCTAAATAATCAACTGGCTTTCCCAAATCAACTGCTTTTCTTAATCTTTTATTAATAAATCCCACATCAAACGAATCTATAAAAAAATTCCCATTTGAGCCGCCTTTGCAGAAGAACCGCATCGGCTGGTTCAAATAGGAATCTAATGTATATCACAGGCATTCCCGTCATAATCTATATTGACAGAATTTGTATTGAGGTCAAAAATCAATTCCTCAATTACTTTGACGCACTCATCTACGTCTCTTAAAATATCCTTTCCCCAAAACCGCAGTACATGAAAGCCCAGAAAGAGAAGTTTTTTCTCGTGTTCCCTGTCCCTTTGGCGGTTTCTTTCAATTTTTTTAATCCAATACTCCGCATGATTTCCTCTTTGAAGCTGAAGTTTTAGTTTCTCCCAGTCTTTGCCGTGAAAAAATTCACTGTCACAGAAAATTGCTATTTTGTATTTTGTCAAAACAATATCCGGCTTTCCGGGCAATGCCGCATAATTCTTCCGGTAACGGTATCCTTTTTCCCACAAAGCTTTCCTTAACTTCAATTCAATCGAAGTGTCTTTGCTTTTCACGCGCTTCATCGTTTTCGTAACGACTTCTTTCTCCCTTGCCATTCTCCTGCCCCGCCCTTAAAAACCTAATGGAATAAATGTTTCGATCACCTTCGCAAACATACTGACCGGAATGGCGCATCCCGCCTGCCTGCTTATCTGGGTATCCGATACTACAATCTAAAACTCATCTGGAAATCCCTGAAGACGCGGCATTTCTCTTGGGGTAAGCCGCCGTTCTCCGTCTACCAGAAGATAATTATATACTGGAATCCGCCGATCCCGCAAAATAAATCAATAAACCGGATTTTATCCTTCATTTCCCAAATGCCTTCTCCTTAACTGCCCACACGCCGCGTCAATATCCCTGCCCAGTTCCCTTCGGACTGTCACCGTTATCCCCTTTTGCTCCAACTTCTGCCGGAACGCATTTGCCGAAGCCTGATCCGTCGCCGTATAGTCACGTTCCCTTACCGGATTCATCGGAATCAGATTGACATGGCAGTTCATGCCGGAAATTAATTCTGCAAGATCATTTGCGTCTTCTTGCGTGTCATTTACTCCCGCCGCCAAACTGTATTCAAACGTAATCCGCCGTCCCGTCTGCTCAAAATAGCTTTGGCATGCCCCGATCACCTCATAAATGTCATACTCTGCCGCAATGGGCATAAGCTCTTTTCGCTTTGCCTGAGAAGATGCGTGAAGCGACAATGCAAGCGTAATCTGTAATTTTTCCTCCGCCAGTTTATGTATATTCGGCGCAATTCCGCAGGTGGATACAGTTAGATTTCTCTGTCCGATATTTAACCCACGTTCATCACTGATTAAGGTAAGAAACCGCAGCAGATTGTCATAATTGTCAAGCGGCTCCCCCGTTCCCATTACGACAACATTAGAAACGCGTTCCCCCGTTTCTTTTTGTATCCGGTAAACCTGCTCTAACATTTCAGAAGGCAGAAGGTTCCTTTTCAAACCGCCAATCGCGGAAGCGCAGAATTTACAGCCCATGCGGCATCCCACCTGTGAAGAAATGCAGACGGAATTTCCATATTTATAACGCATAAGGACGCTTTCCACAACATTTCCATCTTCTAATAAAAACAAATATTTTTTCGTGCCATCTAACGCCGAAGTCTGTGCATCTGCCTGTTTTAAAACGGTATAAACGCATTCCTGTTTTAAAGTCTCACGGAAACCAATGGACAAATTCGTCATTTCATCAATGGATTCCACTAATTTCTGATGCATCCATTGATAAATCTGTTTTGCCCGAAATGGTTTTTCTCCCAATCCCACGACAAACTCCGTCAGCTCTGTCAGATTCATGGATTTGATTTCTGGTTTTTCTATCATAATTTCCTCTATTCTTCTCTATTTTTTCTAGCAATTCTATAAACTAGCCTGTCCGCTTAAAACACGCCATATAAAACCCGTCCATTTCTCCCTCGTCCGGAAAAAACTGCCGTTCATACACAAGGGAAAACTGTGGATTTTGTTTTAAAAACCATGCTGTATTTTCTTCGTTTTCCATACGGTCCATGGTACATGTAGAATACATCAAAAACCCGTTTGGCTTCACATACTGCCAAACGACGGAAAGAATCTCCCGCTGCAATTTTACAAGGCTTACTTCATCTTCTTTTGTTATGCGGTAACGGATTTCCGGTTTTTTGCGTAATGTGCCAAGACCAGAACAAGGCAAATCCGCAAGGACAAGATCTGCCTTTTCGACGGAGTCTTTATCAAGGATTTTGGCGTCGATCCGGCGGGCGCAAATCTGTTTTAAACCGCTCCTTTTTATGTTTTCTTTGATAAGGCTTACTTTATAATCCGTCAAATCCCTTGCTTCCACAAACCCTTCTCCCAAAAGAAGCTCCGCCGCATGAAGGCTTTTTCCGCCGGGCGCGCCGCAAACGTCTATGACGTAATCTCCTTTTTTTGGAGCCGCAATATGCGTGACAAGCATGGAGCTTAGATCTTGGACGGTAAACTGCCCGTCTGCAAATTCCGGTATTTTGGCAAGATAGTCATAACCGGAAAGATAAAGCGCATAATCAAGCTTCGGAAACTCTGAAAACACGACGCGTTCAGCGGCGATCCCCTGACGTTTTAACGCCTGAATCAATGCTTCCGGCGTTGTTTTCATTCGGTTGACGCGGACGCATGTCCTTTCTTTTTTCAAAAACGCCGCCGCTGCCGATTTGGCTTTCTGCTCCCCATAATCCCGGCTCCACTGCAAAAGCATCCACTCTGGAATGGAATAACGGACGGAAGCGGCAAGGATCGGCGATTTGTTTTCATCGGGATACACAATTTTATCTAAGTTCCGGCTGATATTGCGCAACACTCCGTTGACAAACCCCTTAAGCTGTGAAAATCCTTTTTTAGCCGTCAGCCGCACCGCCTCATTACAGGCGGCAGACGGCGGAACGGAATCCATATACTTTAACTGATACACGCCCATCTGCAAAATACAGCGGATCACAGGCTTCATTTTATTCGTTTTGGTATTGGAAAACTGGTTTAGGATATAATCCAATTCAATCTGCCGTTCCAATACGCCTTGCGTCAGACGCGTTAGAAACCCCCTTTCCTGTTTGGAAAGATATTGGTATTTCTCCAATGCGGCAGAGAGCGCAAGATGGCTGTACTCTCCCTCTTTTAGAATGGAAAGCAAAAGCTCTAATGAAATTGCCCGGACAGAAACCGCCTCAGTCGTCATTTCTTCCTCCTGATAAAATCAACAAACGGATTAACTGCAAAATCGAAGCCGCCGCGCCCGCTACATAAGTCAAAGCCGCCGCCCGAAGCACTTTTCGCGTCATTGGAAGCTCACTCGAATTTAAAATCCCGGTATCCTCTAAAATTGCTAGCGCCCTTCTGGAAGCGTTAAATTCCACCGGAAGCGTGACAAGCTGAAAAAGCACTGCAAAAGAAAAGCAAAGAATCCCAAGATTCAACAAAAGCGATCCTGTACTGCTTGAAAACAAAAGCCCTAACACAATAAGGGGCCATGCCAAAGTAGATCCTAAATTCGCAACCGGCACAATCGCGCTCCGCAAGGTCAAAGGAGCGTATTTTTGCTGATGCTGGATCGCATGTCCGCACTCATGCGCCGCTACGCCTACTGCCGCAACGGAAGCCGAACCATACACACTGTCTGATAAATTCAAGGTCTTATTCCTTGGATCGTAATGATCCGTCAGATTTCCGGAGACATGACGGATTGAAACGTCAAAAATCCCCGCCCGGTAAAGCACGCGTTCCGCCGCCTGAGCCCCTGTTAAATTGCTGGCGTTTCGTCTGCCGGAATATTTATGGAACGTACTCTTTACCCTCGCTGAAGCAATCAGGCAGATAACCGCCCCAATGACAACCAGAAAATATGTGGAATCCCACCCGCCATAATAACCATATCTCATAATATCAGCCTCCATTTCTCTATCTTTCTACCCTTATAAAAAAACGTTTCATGCCCGATATAGGAACTATGAAAACACTGTTCCTTCCGCCACCTCATATCCACGCAAAAACGCTTCAATTTCCATACGTTTCCTTCCTTCAAGCTGCACTTCCAGCAAAGAGAGGATTCCATCGCCAGTCTGCGCCTTGAGCTCTTTTTTCCCAACAGAAATTACTTTCCCAGCATCCCTTTTATCTCCGCCGCTTTCTACTTTCGCGCGCCAGATTTTCAACGTTTTTCCGTCTAATTTCGTATATGCGCTTGGCCAAGGGTTTAGGCCCCGTATGAGACGCTCAATCTGCGCCGCAGGCATCTCCCAATCAATATTTCCCATCTGCTTTGAAATCATTCCTACATGCGTCGCTTCTGATTCGTCCTGCTTTGTATAAACCGCCGTTCCATTTTCAATTTCCTGAATCGTATGCGCGCAAAGCTTTGCGCCTTCCTTTGCCAGCCGCTCAAACAAACTCCCGCCTGTCTCATCTTCCGCAAGCGTCAGGATAGATTTTTCAATCATATCCCCAGTATCAAGCCCCGCATCCATGCGCATTGTCGTTACGCCCGCCACGGCGTCCCCATTGATTATTGCCCATTGGATCGGCGCCGCGCCGCGGTATTTCGGCAGAAGCGATGCATGCACATTCACACAGCCAAATCTTGGCAGATTTAAAAGCTCTGCCGGAAGAATCTGTCCAAACGCCGCCACTACAATAATATCCGGAGAAATGCTCTTTATATACGCAATGCAATCCGCTTCGCGGATTTTCTTTGGCTGGTAAACTTCTATCCCATGCGATAACGCGCACTCTTTTACCGGAGAATAGCCTACGGCTTTTCCCCTTCCTTTCGGCTTATCCGGCTGTGTCACGACAAGAGCCACCTCATGCCCTGCCGCAAGGAGTTCCATCAACGTCCCGACCGCAAAGTCCGGCGTCCCCATAAAAACTACACGCAAACTCATTCCTCCTCCTCTACATCGTAAATGTCGCCTTCTACAAATTCCGTATACATATGGCCTTCGAGGTGGTCAATTTCATGGCAGATTGCCCTTGCTAAAAGTTCCGTCCCCTCAATTTCAAATTCTTCCATATTTATATCATAGGCTTTTGCCACTACATGATTGGGACGCGTCACCTTTCCGGCTTTCCCCGGCAGGCTAAGGCATCCTTCTCCTCCCGTCTGCTCTCCGTCCGACTTTAAAATCATCGGATTTATCATGACTATCGGGCCGTCGCCAATGTCAATCGTCACAATCCGTTTTAAAATCCCAACTTGTGGCGCCGCAAGCCCCACTCCCTGCGCTTCATACATCGTATCAAGCATATCTTCAATTAGCATTTTCACTTTTGGCGTAATTTCCATAACCTCCCTGCACACTTTGCCCAATACCGGGTCTCCATGCATCCTTATCGTCCGAAGCGCCATAATGTCCTCCTTGTTCGTTCTCTTTTTTCGTTATACACTGTTCATCGGATTAAAATCGAATGAAATATAAATCCGCTTAAAATCCGCCCTGTCCTTTAAAAATAACTCCAGCCTGTCTTTTAGCTCTACAAGCTTTCCATATTCGCCATGTTTTAAGTAAATCACTCTGCGGTAAATATCATTTACTTTTCCAATGGAAGCGCTGGCCGGGCCTATCATTTTTAAGCCTTCTACCTTTGCCTTCCGAATCAACGCCGCAAGGTACGCCGCCGCCCACTCTGCCGCTTTCTCCTCTTTTGCGGTAAACAAGACCAAAAGCAGGTTTGAAACCGGAGGATAGCCCATTAATTTCCTAATAGAGATTTCTTCCCGATAAAACGCTTTATAATCCTGATTTTTCGCCGTCTGAATACTGTAATGATCGGGATTGTACGTCTGTATAATCACTTCTCCGGTTTTTGTCCCCCGTCCGGCCCTTCCCGCCGCCTGAGTTAAAAGCTCAAATGTACGCTCACACGCCCTGTAATCTGCCGCATACATCGACATATCCGCCGCAAGGATGCCGACTAACGTCACGTTTGGAAAGTCATGCCCCTTGACAATCATCTGCGTGCCGATTAAAATATCCGCTTCCTGCCCCCAAAAAGCCGATAAAATCTGTTCATAACTGTCTTTGCCCCTTGTCGTGTCAAAATCCATGCGGAGGGTGCGCGCCATTGGAAACCGCTGTTTGACTACTTCTTCTATCTTCTGCGTTCCAGCTTTAAAGCCGCTGATATAACGGGATGCGCAGTTTGGGCACACAGACGGGGCCGTCTCCCCATATCCGCAATAATGGCACATCAGCCTCCCGTTTTTATGCAGGCTTAACGCCACATCACAATGCGGGCATTTCATCACATGCCCACATGCGCGGCAAGAGACAAAGCCGGACAGGCCCCTGCGGTTTAAAAACAGCATAATCTGCTGTTTTTTCGCTAAACAGTCTTCCATGCAATCCTGAAGTTTCCGGCTTAAAATTGAGCGGTTGCCGCTTTGCAGCTCTTGCCGCAAATCGACTACATCACAGACCGGAAGCGGCTGGGATGCGGCGCGCCCAGTCAGCTCTATCAACTGGTACTCGCCTTTTTTTGCCTTATAATAACTGTCAACGGAAGGCGTGGCAGAACCCAAAACGACAGAAGCCCCCGCCATTGCCGCCCGCTCAACCGCTGTTTCCCTAGCATGATATTTCGGAAGGGATTCGCTCTTATACGTCCCTTCATGTTCTTCATCTATAATAATCAGCCCTAACCGCAAAAAAGGGGTAAACAATGCCGAACGCGGACCTATCATAATGTCAATTTCCCCTTTTTTCGCCCTGAGAAACTGATCATAGCGCTCCCCTTTCGACAGACGGGAATTCATAATAGAAACGCGCGCTCCAAATTTTGCATAAAACCGCATCACAGTCTGGTACGTTAAAGCGATTTCCGGTATCAAAACGATTGCCTGCCTGCCCTGACGGATCACTTCCGCAATCAGTTCCATATAGACTTCCGTTTTCCCACTTCCGGTCACGCCATGCAAAAGATACGTTTTATTTATGCCTTTTCTCAAATTTTGGCGCACAGCGTCTGCCGCCTGCCTCTGCATGGCGTTTAACGTAATTTGGCTTTCTTCCTGTTTTAACTTTGCCGTCGGGGTACGGTAATCTATTTCACGCAAAACCGTAATGATCTTTTTTTCTTCTAAAGCGCGTATGGCCGCCGCCGTCACATTCAGCTTTTGCATCACAATTTCATAGGAAAGCTGTGGGTGGCGTAAAAGCTCCTCTAAAAGCCTTGCCCTCGCCGTATGATGCTTTTTATGAAAGACGCTAAGCTGTTCCCTTGCCTTTTCCTCATCTAAATTCAGGCAGAGGATGCGTTTTTCTCTGGCTTTTATTTTCTGCCGGACCGGAATTACCGTTTTTAACGCCTGATTCATTGTGCCGCCATAATTTTTCCGCATCCAGTGCGCCAAAGCGATGAGCTGCGTTTCAACCGCAATACTGTCTTTGACGACGGATGCGACGGCTTTGATTTTCCTCTCGTCAAACTCCGCTTTGTCCGTCACCTCTATCACAAATCCCTGCCGGATATGGTTTCCATTCCCAAACGGAACAGAAACTTGTACGCCTGCGTAAATCTGCCCGCTCAATTCTTCCGGTATCCGGTATTGGAACGCGCGGTCTAATTTTTCATGGGATATATCTATAATTACACTGGCATACAGCGCCATGCTATCACCTGCCGTTACTCCTTTATCCGTTCCTCTTTTAAAATTTCCGCAATCAAGATGCGTTCGTCCATGGGATATTTTTTCCCTTTGATCTCTTGATAATCTTCATGGCCTTTTCCCGCTAACACGATTACATCGCCTGGCTCGCCATGCGTAATTGCATAACGGATCGCTTCTTTCCTGTCAATTATTTCTATATACGCGCCGTTTGTTTTCAAAATCCCCGTTTTAATATCTTCGATAATCGCCTGCGGATCTTCAAATCTCGGATTATCCGAAGTAATAATCGTAAGATCCGAAAGCTCCCCCGATGCTTCCCCCATCTCAAAACGCCTTGCCCTCGCGCGGTTGCCGCCACAGCCAAAGAGACAGACTAAACGTTTCGGTTCATATTCCCTTATGGTCGATAACAGACTTTTTAAGCTCATTGCATTATGGGCATAGTCTATCATCAGCGTAAATGCATCGGATACTTTTACCATTTCTATCCTGCCCTTTGTCTTCGCCTGACGCAATGCCTGCTTCATAATGCCGGCGCCTATGCCAAAATGACGGCATACCGCTATCGCAGTCAGGGAATTGTATACGCTGAATTTACCGGGGACGTTAATTTCCACATCAAAATCCAGCTTGCCGGAAATATGGTAGGACACGCCAAGGCTGCCCGCTTTCTGCAAAAGCTTTACATTTTCCGCCCGCAAATCAGCGTGTTCTGAAAAGCCAAACGTTTCCACTTCGCAAGTGTGGCGTTTTAACAGATCTCTGAAATGGGCATCGTCTGCATTTAAAATGCCTATCCTGCATTGGCGAAAGAGCCTGCTTTTACATTCCAGATATTCTTCAAAAGAGGCATGTTCATTCGGGCCGATGTGATCCGGCTCAATATTCGTGAAAATCCCAATTTCAAACAAAAACCCCGCAGTCCTATGCATCATAAGCCCCTGAGAGGAAACTTCCATCACACAGCATTCACAGGAACAATCCGCCATTTTACGGAAATAACTCTGAATCAGATAAGACTCGGGCGTAGTGTTTGCAGACGGAATTGTTTCCTCCCCGATAATGGTTTCAATCGTGCCGATTAACCCTGTTTTATATCCGGCTCCCTCAAGTATGGATTTTACCATATAAGCCGTCGTAGTCTTGCCCTTTGTCCCGGTTATGCCGATTACTTTCAACTGTTTTGCCGGATAGTCGAAATATGCGGCGGACAAAAGCGCCAAAGCATAACGGGTATCCTTTGTCTTTATCACTGTAACCGCATCCGGCGCGTCCACCGGTTCAGACACGACAAGGACAGAGGCTCCCAGTTTGACCGCGTCTGCCGCAAATGTATGCCCGTCTGCCACTGTTCCTTTGATACATACGAAAAGGGAGTTTTTTGTGATTTTTCTGGAATCATAGACAAGGTCTGAAATTTCCTGATTCAAATCCCCTTGAATACATATATAGTCCATGCGCTCTAGCAGTTGTTTTAATTGTTTCATTCTGTACCTCTCTTTTCAAAAAACAGAAGATCTTAAAGCTGCACTGTACTATTATATGATAGAATCTTAGAATTTACAAGTTTTTAAACATTTCTTAACAGAGATGAAATATGGGTTTACAATTTATTTTTTTTATGATAAGATAGAAAAGATCAATTTGCCGTGGCATGCCAAAAATCCAAAAGGAGGAAGTCTATGCCACATAAAAAATTCTTAACAACAGCCATCGCTGTGTTCTGCATGGTTTCCATGCTGTTTCTTTCCACCCCAAACAACTTATATGCCGCAAACGGCTATGAATTTGTCGTGTTAAACGCATATTCTAAAACCCTTGCCATTGGGGACGAGGTTTATTTAATCGCTGTCACCTCAACGGGCAAAAAGCCCAGCTTTTCTTCCAGTGTCCCTTCGGTAGCCTCTGTCAGCGCTTATGGCAAAATTACCGCAAAAAAAGCCGGAACCGCCGTTATACGAGCCAAAATCAAAAACGGGGAAGCAAGCTGTAAAGTGACCGTCAAAAAAACAACAGTCCGGTTAAGCGATACAAAAATTACGCTGGAAAACGGGGAAAGCAAACTTTTAAAAGCCGCTGTTTCCACTGGGCATCCGGTGAAATTTAAGTCCAGCAAATCCGGCGTCGCATCCATAGACGAAAACGGCGTTATCCTTGCCAAAAAACCGGGAACCGCCACAATTACGGCAACGGCAGACAAAACTTCCGCCACATGCAAAGTGACCGTAAAAAAACCGTCTGTCTCTTTAAACAAAACATCTGTGAAACTATTCCGTAAGGAACGCGTCCATCTTTCCGTTACCTCTACGTCCAAAACTGCGCCAAAATGGAAAAGCAATAAAAAAAGCGTTGCCACCGTAGATGACAACGGAACTGTCACCGCCGTCAAAAATGGGACGGCCGTCATTACCGTCACAATCGACGGAGTCTTTAAAACCTGCGAAATCACAGTAAAAAAACCAGTCATTACATTTGAAAAAGAAAGCGTGACCTTAAACGTCAAAGAAAAATACCGCGCCAAGGCCACTGTTTCTTCCAAAAATAAACCCGTTTATTCCAGCTCAAACACATCTGTCGCCACTGTGGACGAAAATGGCGTCATTTATGCAAAAGCCGTTGGAAAGGCGTTTATCTATGCCAAAGAAGACGGAACAAAAGAGCGTCTAACCGTATTTGTAAAATAAACGAAACATAGCCCAATAAGCCACGGCAAATTGATCTTAATGCTTTAAATCGCCATTCGCCGGATTATCCAGCAATTTCCCCTTTTCATCAAACCGCGATCCATGGCAGGCGCAGTCCCAGCTTTCCTCCGCGCCATTCCATTTCAGGCGGCATCCCAAATGCGGGCATCTTTTTTTCGAAGGAGCCAAAAGATTTGAAACCGCTTCCCAGCCATTGACCAAAAGTTGTTTTTTTACTATGCCGCGGGAAGGCAAAAACACTTCACTGTAAGGATTCTCCTGCCCCATTGCCAAGTCCGTTAAAATCATAGCCGAAACCATCGAAGAAGTCATGCCCCATTTCCGAAATCCTGTCGCCACAAAACAATATGGCAAATGTTTTGCATATCTGCCAATGTAGGGAATGTCGTCTAACGTCATGCAATCCTGCGTCGCCCATGTATACTTAATGTCCCGTTCCGGATAATGCTTTGCCGCAAATTCACGCAGTTTTTCCCACTTGCCGCCACACTTTCCCGTCCTGTGCTCCCCGCCGCCAATCAAAAGAAAATTTTTATAATTCCGAAAAGAAAAACCGCCTTTCGCTTCATCAATATACAATCCATCGACGTTTTCGGCGTCTGCTAACGCAATTACATAAGAACGCTGCTGGTACATTTTTAAAAAGTAAAATCCATGTTTATTTATAATTGGGAAATGCGTAGCGAAAATCGCTTTTTGAAACGTAATCACGCCCTGATCTGTCACTGCGGCGTGTTCCCGAAATTCCCTGACAAACGTATTTTCGTAAATCTTAAGCCCTGCCGCAATCTGCGCGGCAAACTTTAAAGGGTGGAACTGCGCCTGATGTTCCATGCAGACAGCTCCCGCTGTTTGAAACGGCAGCCGTTTCGGCTCTTGCAGATATGCAGGACAGCCAAGCCTAAGAAGGGCTTTCATTTCATCTTCTAATTTTTTCCTGTCTTCCATGGCATAGACATACGACGTTTTTTCTTCATACTCACAATCCGCTTTCTGGCAGAGCTGCTTATATTTCCGGACTGCCGTTTGATTTATATCCAGATATTTTTTTGCCTTCTCATATCCGGCAGATTGCAATAGTTTGTGATAGATCAGCCCATGCTGCGCCGTGATTTTCGCTGTCGTGTCTTTCGTCACGCCAGAACAAATCCGCCTTCCTTCTACAAGCGTATAGTCTACGCCCTGTTCCTTCAAAAAATACGCGCATAAAATCCCTGCCATTCCTCCGCCAATAATCAGGACGTCTGTCTTTATATCCTTCTGCAATGACGGAAAATGCGGCATATCCACGCCTCCCATCCAAATAGATGTCATATATTATCCTTTCCGAAATATCCGCATAAACGCATCCAGATACTTAAATTTCACTTTTATCGTTCCCTCTGCCATAATTTCTTCATATTCGTCTTCTGTCAAAACCGCGCGGAGTTCTTCCTTGGAATTTTCATCTATGACTTCATAGACGCTCCCGGAAAAACACAAATTCGGATACATAACGCACCACCAGTTTTCTCCTGCTCCGTCCCCGATTACGACATTTAACGCGCGGTACTTTCCTTTTGGGAACGTGAATGCCCCATATGTTTTTTTTGGAAAGTCCGCTGTTTTCACCTTTGCATCAACTGAATACTCATATCCCTCTGCCGCAATAATTTGTCTGGCGCATTGTTCGATCTGCCCTAACTCCTCTGTAACGGCTATTTCACATTCTTTTAAACCGTCTACGCCAGATAGTTTTTCTTTTAAATAGGCTCCGATTCCGTCCCTGACTTTTAATTTTAACGCCTGATCCTCTTTTGTATTGCTGTTTGCAATCACATGAAACCGCAAAACCTGCTGTGAAAGGCTATCCTGAAGCCTATGGATGCGGTATTGATACGCCCCTGCCAAAACTGCGACTGTTAAAATCCCTGCCAATGCCCGTTTCATTTTTTTCATAATCCTGCTCCCTTCTTATCGCTGATAAGAAGATTCTTTCCACATTTTGGATCTTTATACCAACTATCCTCTTTCATTTACCAAAATTACTTCCACTTCAAATTGGAATTGCAGTTTATCCAGAAAAGCCTGCGTATCCGACTGGTACATTTCATATTTTTCCCTGTCATACATTCCAAGCTTATAAAAACTGTTTGTCAAATCAATCTTTGGCGCATTCAAAAGCCTTCTCGCGCTCTCGTTCAATTCCGTTAAAAAGAGTTCTTCTAACTGCCGTTTGATTTTATCGCCCCCGCCGCTTCCTGTGTCCATATCCTGTTCTACGACCGCTTCCAAACGGATTTTATTGCAATACAACAATTTTTCTTTTCCCAAAAAATCCTCTTTCGTGCGGATGCGGTTAATTGAAACAGGGGTTTTGTCTTCTAAAGAGAATGCCAGTTTTTTAATGCTCCCCTGACAAAGATAAGATAACACCGCCTCTGAAACGCCAATTTCCCCTTTTGGCTCTCCATAAGAAAACGCATAGTAATTGCGGATAACCGGAAGCCCGCCGGATTTTGCAAGAACTGGAATAAGAAGAAGCTGTTCTTTATTTGCCGCTTCGTTGTATAAGTCCCCAAGCGTCACAGCCGTTTTTAATTTGTAATCTTCCCTGCTCTCCATCATTTCTTCTAAATAACTGCCTACCGCCGTATCTAAGTTTTCGTCCAGCGCCAAAATTTCCGCCGCATTTTCCGACATAAAGATAAGCGTATTTCTCGCAATTAAATCCTCTTTTCCGCAAATCTCTAAAAAGGTTTTGAGCGCCGGCAAATCTTCCACAAACTCTTTTGATAATACAAGCGCCTTTAAATGGTTATAATCCATAATTTTATTGGTATTGTTCGCATACTTTGACACACCCGTGAAAAAGTCTTTGTCCTGTATATAAAAATCTGTTTTGCTTGAACTTTCGGCATTTTCATCTGCCACTTTTGACAAATCCTGAAATTTAAAACTAATCCGGCAGGAATCCTCTTGCTTATCTAAGCCCATTGCCAGCGGAAAAATCCGGTTCTCAAGCTCCATCGTACTGCATCCGGAAAACAACAGCATAATCCCTAACAGCACAGATGCAAGCGCAGCATGTTTCCCCTTCCCTTTCAGTTTTTGCGCCACGCCCGCAAACAAAGGAATCAAAACGGCAAGCGGCGTCCCTGCGTATAAAAATAACCGATTGAGTATTTTTGTAAAATCTGCGGAACGGTAACTAAACACTGCAATCCCGAAAAATGCAAAAGCCGCAAAAGCAATCCACCATTTCTCCTTTTTTCCTGAAGAAAATTCCTTCAGATTTTCCGCTGTGTAAAACATGCTGCTGCTTAATAACGCAAAAACGGTAAAAAACCAAATTGCCACCATAAGCGCATCCTGACGCTGTAAAAACCCGCCCGGAATCTGAATCATGCTCATCAGCGTCACAGCTGGATATTCCAACGCTTCCATCGAGGAAGTCCCAAACATGCCCTGCAAAACCACAAACAGGGCAAATAAAACTGCGCCGCTGAATAAAACAGCCCCTACACAGGCTCCGCGGATAGACTCTTTTTTCTTGGCAAACGGAACAAGGTACAAAGCGACGCCTGTCAGGGAAAACATCTCAAAACAAAAATAACTTCCTGTTAAAATCTCATTTGCGTCATTCGTAAACAACGGAAATAAACGCGGCAGTTCAATATCCCTTGCCGCAAAAAACAGCATAAGAAAAAGCGGCGCCATTAAAAACCAAAACAAGATTTCATAGATTCTGGCCCTTCCCTCAATCCCCTGCAAAATTCCATACACGCAAAGAAAAAGTATCCCTGCCGTAATCCAGTAAAAGGACTGTTCTTTTAATAAATCCGTCACCATTAAATGGCCGAAAATATAAGACGTATAGCCTCCCAGACACAAATAATACAACACATAAAAGAAAAGAAGCGCCGCGCCTAACACTTTTCCAAAACAGCGTTTTAAATACTTCGGGTAACTCTCTCCTTCTTCCATCAGAGAAACCTGCCACCCGATTATCATACAATACCCCAAGCCCGCGGCTATGCCCGTAAGAATGGACAGCATCCCATTCCGTTCTGTCGCTTTTGCAAGCGCGGCAGGAAGCAAAAGCGTCCCAATGCCCATCAAATCATATGTCAGAAGGCGGAACATCTGGCGTTTGGAAATTTTATTATTTTTCGAAAACATCTGCGCCCTTCTTTCTCAAACGTATTCTCTGGTTTCTTTTTGAATAAATGGGCCGCCGCCGCATAAGAAACAACGGCAGACGGATCAAGGAATCCCGCTCATCTTCATATCCGTTTAAATCCGCCCCGACAAACGGCATAAGATACGGTATCCCGAAGCTTTTCAAATGGGAGAGATGCACCAAAAGTAACAGCAGGCCAAACAAAAGGCCGTAAAACCCCAGCCAAGAACAAAGCAGGATAAAACCAAACTTCAGTAAACGGAACGCCGTCGCAAATTCTTCGTTCGGTATGGCAAACGAACATAACGCCGTAAACGCTACCACGATTACGACAATCGGGCTTACAATGTTTGCTTCCACTGCCGCCTGCCCGATAATAAGCCCTCCGACAATCCCGATTGTATTGCCCATCGCCCCCGGAAGCCGCACACCGGCTTCCCGCAGAAGCTCAAACGCAATTTCCATAAGCAGAACTTCCACGACTGCCGGAAACGGGACGCCCTGTCTTGCTGCGGCAAATGACAACAGAAGTGTCGTCGGTAAAATCTGCGTATGGAAATTTGTCACTGCCAGATAAAACGCCGGAACCGTCATTGCAAAAAATGCCGCCAAATATCGGATCAGCCGCCCAAACGATGCAATTTCCCAGCGGTTATAATAATCGTCGCTTGTCTTGATAAATGAATTATAATCGGTCGGCAAAATCAAAGCCGTCGGCGAATTATCCGATAACAGCACAATACGCCCTTCCAATATAGCCATAGACGCGCGATCCGGCCTCTGTGTCGTTTGAAACTGTGGAAAAGGCGAATACCATTTTTCTTCTGATAATTGTTCGAGTATCCCGCTGTCTAACACGCCGTCAATTTCATAACGGCTGATCCTGTCCTCAATTTCTTTTAACAAGCTTGGATAGACTAAATCCTCCATATAGACGAGATCGACATTTGTCTTTGACCTTGTCCCTGCTTTCAATTCTTTTACTTTTACTTTTGGCGTCCGAAGCCGCTTGCGGATTAACGCCGTATTCACTTTAATGGAATCGACAAACCCTTCCCTAGAACCCCGTATTACTTTTTCTGACTGCGGCTCTTGGACAGGCATGGCGGGGTATCCTTTGTCCGGTATTTTCACCGCCTTATCAAATCCGTCCACAAAGAGAATAACGTCTCCGGTAAACAGCATATCCGCCGCTTCCTCCACCGTATCGAATGCCGTCATATCGGAAATTCCAAGCGCATTTTTTTCAAGCGCTTCATAAATTTCTTTTTTTGACATTAAGCAGAACTGGTTTAACAACTTTCCGATTACGGTGCTCTCAAATAAAAAACTGCCGCCCGTCACTTCCACATAAGCTATAAAACAGTCTATATCTTTATCTTTCCCAAGCTGCATCGACTTCTTTTTAATATCTGCCGACTCACCCAAAAGGGACAGAAACGCCTGTTTATTTTTGTACAATTCTTTTTCCATATTTTTCACATCCATACAAAAAATAGGAATAGAGCTGTCTCTATTCCTATTTCTAGTATTTTCATTTTCTTTCCTTTTATTCCTGTCTGCGGATAATATCTTTCACCGCCTTTTGTTGATTTTCAAGATGTTTTTTTATTCTGGCAGCCACTAATTCCTTGTCTTTTGCCAATAAAGCCGAAAGAATCTGTTTGTGTTCTTCTATCAAACATGGGTAATTTTCTTTATCTTTCAGATATTCTACACGGTAACGGTAGATCTGTTCCCTCAAATGGGATAGCATCGTTGTCAGCCTCCTGTTTCCTGCCGCCTGACAGATGAAATCATGAAAATCAATATCCGCCTGCGCCAACTGTTTGAGATTATCTGATCTCACTGCCCGCGCAAATACGTCTTCCAATTCTGCCAAATAGCCAAACTGTTCGTCTGTCATTGTGTCACACGCAAGCTGCGCCGCTAATATCTCCAACGCTTCCCGGATTTTTAACACATCTTCCATGTCTTTTTCCATCATTTTTGCAACTTCTGCGCCTTTTCTTGGAATAGAAACCGCCAGCCCTTCCTGTTGCAGCATACGGATCGCCTCACGGATCGGTGTGCGGCTGACGCCAAGCTGTTCGGCGAGCTGCAATTCCATCAAACGTTCTCCCGGCTTTAAATCTCCTTTTAAAATGGCTTCACGCAACGTATGGAACACCACGTCCCGAAGGGGTAGAAACGTATCAGATTTCAACTCTAAATTTTCCATAACTCCTCCATGTCGCTTCTTAAATTTACCGTCTTCTGTTATTATAAATACTTGTCAAATACAACTGGCGCGTAAGCTGTGATTTACGCATCTGCTCATATGCCATACGGGCTTGCTCCTCTTGCTCAAACAGCCCAAAAACTGTCGGTCCGCTGCCGCTCATCATCGAAGCTAACGCCCCGTTTTCCATCATAGCGCGCTTAATCTCGGCAATCACTGGATATTTTGGAATCGTCACGGTCTCTAACACATTGCCCATATATTCTGCAGTTTTCCTTAAATCTTGTTTTTTAATTGCGGCTATCTGAGCGCGGATATTCGGGTGCCTTGTATGTTCATCTAATTTCAAATTTTCATAGACAAACTTCGTCGAAACGCCGACCGGAGGTTTCGCTATCAGCACCGGACATTTTGGCATGGGCGGCAGGCTTTTTAATTTTTCCCCGATTCCTTCCGCTAATGCCGTCCCCCGCATCAGACAGTATGGAACGTCTGCGCCTATCTTTACGCCAAGCTCCATCAGCCGGCTGCGTTTCATGCCCAAATGGAACAATTCATTCATTCCATATAATACAGCCGCCGCATCCGTACTCCCGCCAGCCATTCCGGCTGCGATTGGAATATACTTCCGCAAATCCACACGGACGCCTTCCTCTATCCCGCAGGAATCCTGTAAAAGTTTCGCCGCCTTATAAATTAGGTTGCTCCCATCTGTCGGCAGAAAATCTAAATTCGCCGTAATTTTAATTCCCGGTTCTTTCGTTCTTGCAATCGTAAGCTGATCAAACAAATGAATTGTCTGCATAATCATTCTGACTTCATGGTATCCGTCCTCTCTTTTACGGATCACATCGAGCCCTAAATTAATCTTAGCCAGAGCTTTCAACGTTATCTTTTCCATTCGCTTTCCCTCCATATTATTTATTTTGAAGCCGCGATGTTTTGTATGAAAAAATTTTACCATTTCTGAAAAAAAAGGTCAATTCCACTTTACTTATTCTTCCAGTTTGCCGATATAAAAAATGATACCAAGAAATATGGATATAATCTATTATGCCAAGGAGGGTAAGTATTATGAGTAGCATTAGCGCAATTAATAATTCTTCGTATTATCCGGCGTCTAAAACAGACACTGCTGCCAAAGCTCCTGAAAAAGAAGCATCCAAAGAGGCGGTAGAAAGCGCATCAAAAACAGAAGGCGTTGTCTACGAGAAAGGATCTTCCACCAAAAACACGGAATATGTCAAGAAAAATTCTGCTTTAATCCAGAAATTAAAAGAAGATTCTGACAAGAGAATTTCCCAGATGAAGAGCATCGTAGAACAGATGATGTCCAAGCAGGGCGCAGCCATCGGCAAAGCTGACAGCATGTGGAAGTTTTTGGCAGGCGGCAACTTTACCGTTTCTGCCGATGTAAAAGCTCAGGCGCAGAAAGATATTGCAGACGACGGCTATTGGGGCGTAGAACAGACTTCTGACCGTATCGTGGATTTTGCTAAAGCTTTAAGCGGCGGCGATTCCGCTAAAGCAGACAAGATGATTGAAGCGTTCAAAAAAGGCTTCGAACAGGCAACTGGAAGCTGGGGCAAAAAACTTCCAGACATTTCCCAGAGAACTTACGATGCAGTTATGAAAAAGTTCGACGAATGGAAAAACGGAACAGAAAAAACCGACACGGAAACAGTGGAAAAAGACACAGTTTAATAAGCATTCAAAAACAGCGGCAGGTTCTGCCGCTGTTTTATTTTTTCTCATCTTTCGTCTTGCCAACGGCTTCATTTAAGCTTAACATCTTTGCATCCAGCATAGAAATCATGCCGGAACATTCCCTTAGTTCCTGACTGATATACTCTGGCGCATTCCCCTCAAATTTATAATAAATCTTATGTTCTAAACTCGCCCAAAAATCCATCGCTATCGTCCGAATCTGTATCTCGACTTTCGTGTCTATTACCCGATCCGATAAAAAAATAGGGATTGTCACCAACATATGGTAACTCTTATAACCGCTCCTCTTTGGATGCTTAATATAATCTTTGACGGAAACAACCGTTAAATCATTCTGCCTGCCAATCATCTCCGCCATACGGTAAATATCGGAAATAAACGAGCAGACAATGCGGATGCCCGCTATGTCATTGATATATTCCGTCATATTAGATATGGTGCTTTCACATCCATGACGCTTTAATTTCTTGACGATGCTCTCTGGCGATTTAATTCTGGATTTAATATATTCAATCGGATTATACTGATGCACATGCTGAAACTCATCGTTTAAAATTTCCAATTTCGTCCCGACTTCTTTTAATGCGCTGTTATAAATCAGCATAACGGTTTTCCAACTATCTACATCTTCTCCAATCCCAAATGTTTGGGCCTGTTGATTCATTTCTTAAAACCTCCCAAATCTATATTTCAAATTCGTCCTGATTTCTATATTATAGCGCAATCCAAACGCAAATTGTCACTATTTGGAAGAATTTCACAAATTCTTAATAGTTGCCGCCGCCTCTAATCCTCCTCGATTACCTGAATTTCTAAATAATCAAACGCAATCTCCTCAATAAAACAATCCTGCGTAAACCTCGTTTTCGCATGGCGCTTAAAATCATTGACATTGACATTGAGCCAAATCGGCTTTCCTAAATCAAAGGCGCCGCACACTTCTTCTAACGCCCCAAACACTTTATGCGTCCGCGTATCGCAGGAATCGTTTTCCACTGTCATATCCCTTACCAGACGATTGCCCTTAATCTCTTTTGCCCATAACCGAAACATTTTTTTCTCTCCTTCTTTGCCTGTTCGCTTCATATGCCAAAACCGCCGCGGCAACGGCCGCATTCAATGATTCCGCGCTTCCCTCCATTGGAATGCGAATCCACTCGTCCGCTAACGCCAATGTATCTCCTTTTAGCCCGTTTCCCTCATTCCCAATTAAAAACGCGCAATTTCCCTTATAATCCGGCTCATCATACATTCTCTTACCTTGTAAACACGCCGCATAGATCGCAATTCCCTGCCGTTTTAAACTAAAAAGCATCTCATGAAAATCCTCTACGGCAAAAAAAGGCATCCGGTACACACTTCCCATCGTGGAACGGACCGTCTTTGGATGAAAAACGTCTGCCGTCGTTTTATCTGCAATGACAGCGGTAACTCCCGCCGCTTCCCCCATTCGAAGCATCGTCCCTAAATTTCCCGGATCTTGTATCCCCTCCAGCAAAAGGAAACAGGCGTTTGAATCCGAAAACATTTTCTGTAAATCCCATTTTGGCATTTCAAGAACGCCCAAAATCCCTTGGGGCGTTTTCGTATCGCTTACCGCCTGAAATACCGCATCGGAAAGCGTTTCCATCGCAAATCCCACAAATTGTTCAAGGAAACCTGTCTCCGGCGAGAAAGATTCCGCTATATAAATCTTTTTAATCCATTCTTTAGGCGCCTCTTTTAACATCTTTTTGCCTTCCACTACAAAAAGCCCCTGTTTAGCGCGTTCCTTCCCTTTTTTTCCCAATACAACTAGCTGTTTCACCTGCGCATTCGCCATACTCGTAATCATAACATCCCCCGTCCAACCAAAATATCCTATCTTATCCATTATACCAACGCGCCCTGACTTTTACAAATTAATTTTATCTCCGTTTCATTTCTACAATTTTAACTCCATTTCACTTCTGTAAGATTTCAAGAAAAATTCAATAAAACTCTACTGCCTCTTGCCTCACTTCATGCTATATCCTGGCAGGAGCGTCTTTGTTATGTATTCTTCAAACACTCAAACAAAAAGACGGAATACGAAACCCCATCGCTTCGTACTCCGCCCTTTTTCATTGCATTCGCCGAACTTTCATTTCAGCCGAATTACTTGGAAGCAGACATTTTTTCTTCCTGGCTGCGGATCATTTTACGAACCATTTCTCCGCCGATGGAGCCTGCCTGCGCAGAAGTAAGATCACCGTTGTAACCTTCCTTTAAAGGAACGCCAATTTCAGAAGCCACTTCCTGTTTGAAACGGTTTAATGCCTCTTTTGCTTCAGGTACCTCAACTCTATTTGTTCTGTTTGAACTTGCCATGGTATACACCTCCATAGTTTTTTCTCCGGCTGCGCCGGTTTTTGTTTGCGGATAAACACTGTTTTGTTTATCCTGAGAATAGTATGATCCCAAAAACAAATTTTATGTTTGGAAAGTTCCACCATGGATTTTTTTTCTAATTTATGCTATTGTGTTAGTAAATGAATAAGAAACAGGAGGTTTTCTATGAGTAAAACAGCTATTTTTATGGCAGACGGCTGTGAAGAAATCGAAGGGCTGACCGTTGTCGATTTGTTACGCCGCGCCGGACTAGACGTCACTATGGTTTCAATAAACGAAACTGCTTCCATTACCGGTTCCCATGGAATTACATTTCTGGCCGACGCCGTTTTTGATTCCGTAAACTTTGACGAATACGATGCTATCGTTTTACCGGGCGGAATGCCGGGCACATTAAATCTGGGCAAACATGAAGGCGTATGCCAGCAGATTAAAAATTTTGCATCCCATGAAAAATTAATTTGCGCGATCTGCGCTGCCCCGTCTGTGCTTGGCGCCGCCGGAATATTAGAAAAACGCCGCGCCGCCTGCCATCCCGGATTTGAAGATAAATTGACCGGAGCTGTCATTTCTGAAGATCCTGTCGTTACAGACGGCAATCTCATTACCAGCCGCGGCATGGGAACCGCGATTGCATTCGGGCTCGCCATTGTCAAACATTTCAAAGGCGATGAAGCAGTCGACGATCTAAAACAAAAATTAGTCTATTCATAAGGCGGCTGCCATGGAAATTGAACGAAAATACCTAGTCTCCCGCATTCCGGATAATTACATGGATTATCCGCATAAAATAATCGAACAGGGATATTTATGCGTCAATCCAGTCGTGCGCATCCGCAAGTCCAATGATTCTTATTACTTAACGTACAAAGGCTCTGGGCTTATGGTTCGGGAAGAATATAACCTGCCTTTAACCAAAGACGCATATTGCCATCTGCGCCAAAAAACAGACGGCAGGCTGATTACTAAGATTCGCTACCTGATCCCATATCAGGAACGCTATACGATAGAATTAGATGTCTTTACAGGCTCTCTTTCCCCTCTTATACTTGCGGAAGTGGAGTTTCCCACAACAAAAGAAGCAAAACAATTTACCCCGCCGGATTGGTTTGGGGAAGATGTGACGTTTTCCAATAAATACCATAACAGCGCATTAAGCCAAAAAAATCAGGTGGACGTTTAATATCCACCTGATTTTTTACCTTGGAAACCTGTTGCTTTCATACTGCTGCATTGTACGCACACTGCTTAAAAGCTGTTGATAACGGACGTCAACCTCTCCTTCCGGTATCACAAGATCCAGAGCGACTGCAAAATCATCTACCAGCCTGTTCGTAATTGTATTCCTCAGAGATTTTAATATCTGATACTTCCGCTCTAACGTATCCGCATCTAAAAACTCCAATAATACCGGATTCGCCTGTTCTTCTTTTGCATTCGCGTCATCGGATTCCCAGTCTTTTGAATAAGAATCCGGTATCCTGTCCACCAATTCAAAACAATACTCCCGTGACGCATCCGGACGCTCTCCACGCTCCGCCCTTTCCATAAACTTTGAAAGAGGGCGCGCATAACACGCAAAATCTCCATACAACGCCTGATACACCACCATTTGCTCCCTTGTATCCGCATTCGTCGCCATACAAAGCACCTGATAGGGTTTGTTTTTAAAATCGAGATACTTCTCCCCTGCCCTTGGGGTATGCCGTCTGTCCATTCCAAACCTTCTTTCTGTCATAAAACATAATTACAAACCAGTCATATTTTCTTATGTACATTAAGCCTTATCCAGAAAACGCATACGGTCTTTGTCTCTTTTCTTTGAGCTTGTATCATGCTCCACAACCGGCATTGCATACATCTCTTTTAAATTCGTGGCCATATTGTTCTTGCATTTCTCACAGAAACGTCCTGTCCTTATCATTGCGCCGCAAGACTCACATTCAATGCCCACAGGAGATTTTTCCGTAAAGGTCAAGCGTTCTTCACGCACCCACTGCTTAAGCTGTTTTACAGACACTTCATTGTCATCTGCAATCTGCTGCATAGTGGCTGAATCATTCTCCCTGATATAGTCCCTTACCTCAATAAATTTGTTCTCCAGCTTCTTTTTACACGCCGGGCAAATCGGCTGGCCAGACAAATAATTGAACAGCCTGCCGCAAGTTCTACAGCTTTTCACATCCATTGCACATTCCTCCTAGTCATCTTCCCTTATGACAGCCCGCCGTATCTGCGGTCCTCCTAAACAATGCCGTATGCCGATTTTGAATGCTCTTTTGGGTTACTTTATCCAAACAGCCTATACACATTGCATAGAAATCATAAATGATGAGATATATTTTATTGTACAATATTTCTTTCTGTTTTTAAAGACTTTTTCAAATTATTTTATAAATCGGTTATGGAATTTTTGCCAATTACCTAACCTCTATCCTGCCCTATGCTAATACAGCAGGCAAAAACCTCTGACACGCCTGCCTGCAAAAGTACGTCTGCGGCGGCATCTAACGTACTCCCAGTTGTATAAATATCGTCTACAAGCAAAATCCTCTGAAAGCCTGTCTTTTTGGCAGATGCAAACGCATTCCTCACATTCTGCTTCCTCTCTGCATAATTGAGCGTTTTCTGGGGCAAAGTTTCCTGCGTCCGGATCAATGCATCCGTACAAACCGGAAGCTTTAACAGGCGTCCAAGCTCTTTCGCTAAAATTTCCGACTGGTTATACCCACGCTTTCGTTTCTTTTTAGAATAGAGTGGAATTGGAAGAACCGCCTGTATCCGTTTTTGCTTTACCCAGCTTCCATATGCCTTTGCCATTTCTGCCGCATAAACGCTTCCATACTCACGCTTATTTTGATATTTAAAACGGTAAATGGATTTCTTTACTTCCGCTTCATACACCCATAGCGCTTTTCCCTGTGTAAACCTATGCGCGTGACGTTTACAGTCCGAACAAAATTCCCTCCTTGCGTTTGAAATGGGTTTTCCGCATTTCATGCAAGAAGGTTCTTTCACGACAGTAATCTTTTTTCTGCATAGCCGGCAGACGCCGTCTTTTGGCAAAGTCACTTTATCGCATACCGGACAGCGGGGCGGATAGAGTAAGTCCAGACATTTCCCGTCTATCCAATGGAAAAACCGCCTCCATGCTTTTAAATACTTTTTTAAACCCATTCCATCGTTCCTTTTCTAATTTCATCGGCAAGGCCGCAGTAACGTTTTTGCTGCTGCGTGTTTTGTATCATTTCCAGAAATGTCCTTTCGTCCCCGACAAGCGTCACGCACTTTTTCGCTCTCGTCACAGCCGTATAAATAAGATTGCGGTTCATCAGCATTTTCGGCCCGCCCAACAGCGGAATCACAACTGCCGGATATTCAGAACCTTGAGACTTATGAATCGTAATGGCATAGGCAAGCTCTAATTCTTCTAAATTTTTAAATGAATATTCCACCATTTTCGCTTCTTCAAATTCTACAGACATCGTTTCCGCAAACTCATTGATTTCCCTAATGATTCCCATATCTCCATTAAAAACGCCAAGCCCCCGTTCCACAACGATCCCATATTTACTGCGGATTTCCCATTCCAACTGATAGTTATTCTTTATCTGCATCACCTTATCGCCTTCCCTAAAGATACGGCTGCCATGCTCTTTTTCTTTTTTCTGTTCCGCTTTCGGGTTTAACCACTGCTGTAAAATCCCATTGAGCCGCATGGAACCCAAAAGGCCTTTCTTCATCGGCGTAAGGACTTGAATATCATAAGGGGAGGCATTTACATATTTCGGAAGTTTCTGCGCGACAAGCTGTAACACGACATTGACAATCGGATCAGCGGCATAGCGTTTTAAAAAGAAAAAATCCATGCTCTTATTGTCCAGTTCCACATGTTCCCCCGCATTGATTTTATGCGCATTTAAAATAATATCGCTTTTCGCCGCCTGCCTGAAAATCTTCTCAAGCTTTACAACTGGAAACGCATTGGACTCAATTAAGTCTTTCAGCACGCTTCCCGGCCCTACGCTTGGAAGCTGGCTGACGTCGCCGACTAATATCAGCCTTGTCCCGCAAGCAAGCGCTTTTAACAGGGAGTGCATAAGATGAATGTCCACCATAGACATTTCATCAATAATCACAACGTCAGTTTCCAGAGGAGATTCTTCATTTCTGGCAAACCCGCCCACACCGTTTACGTTTCCCGTAAGTTCTAACATACGGTGAATCGTTCTCGCTTCATACCCCGTCGCCTCACTCATTCGTTTTGCCGCCCGTCCGGTTGGCGCGCCTAAAAATATATCCATGCCTTCCAATTCAAAATAATGGATAATGGCATTGATTGTCGTCGTTTTTCCGGTTCCCGGGCCTCCGGTAAGAATTAACAAACCATTTTTTATCGCTTCTTTTACCGCAAGAATCTGCATCTTATCCGGTTCCATTCCGCTTCGTTCTTCAATCCTTTCGATCCGCTCCTTAAACGCTTCTTCTGAAACTTCATATTTGATATTTAATTCCAAAAGCATAGCCGCTGAGGAAGCTTCCATATAGTAATAAGAAGCGCCATAAATACGGGTTCCTTTCGTCATAATTTTTTTTTCAACTGCCAAATCCATATAATGCTTGTCTATTAATGAAGTTTCAATTTGAAGCAGCTTCGCCGTCTGCGCAGTCAGCTCATCTTTCGGCAAATACGTATGCCCCTCGGCCGCCGCCAAAAGCAGGCTGTACAAAATCCCGCTTCGAATCCGAAAATCCGAATCCGGGCGGATTCCCGCTTTTGCCGCAATCTCATCTGCAATTTTAAACCCCACGCCCTGTAAATCTTCCGCTAACTGATAGGGATTTTCCTTAATAATCCGATAGACTTCCTGCCCGTAGTTCCGATAAATCTTCATCGCCAGATTCAAAGAAATCCCATATTTTTGAAGAAAAATCATCGCGTGGCGCATATCTCTTTTTTCCGCTGTCTGACTGGAAATCTCCATTGCTTTCGTCATGCTGATGCCTTTTATTTCTGCAAGGCGCTCCGGTTCTTCTTCAATAATCCGAAATGTGTCCTTCCCAAAACGTTTGACAATCCTCGCCGCCAATGCAAGCCCGATTCCTTTTATCGCGCCCGAACCAAGATACCGTTCCATAGAAGCTTCATCTTCCGGCTCACATTCTTCCATCTGGCGGATAGAAAACTGTTTGCCGTAAGTCGGATGCTTTGTATATTCACCGGACGCCTTGATATATTCCCCTTCGCTGATTACCGCAAAAGAACCGACGCAAGTAATTTCTTTTCCCTCGCATTCCATCTCAAAAACCGTATATCCATTTTCGGGATTCCGAAAAATAATATGGCTTATGCAGCCTTTGACTGTCTCCAATTTCTTTTCCTCCAAAAACGTCCGATAGAATAAAAATATTGGATGCATTCACATCCAATATTTTCCGTTCCTATGAATAATTCCGTTTCATTTGTTCATACATCTGCTGCGCCAAACCTAAATTCTGCTGTTCACAAATATTTTCCGCAAGAGTCTGAATCATTTCTTCCTTGTAGAAATCCCGTAACTGTGACATGGAAGCATCCTCATCTTCTTCATTTTTTGGAATGGTCTTTTCCACTTCTTTCATCACCTGTTCCACAAAATAAGCTTCAAATTCCTTGCAGACTTCCTTTAATTTTTCATCGGAGGCCGAAGTGAGATCTCCTCCAAGTTTATTTTGTAACGCATTGCTTCTGCTGTCAGCCGCCGACTTGCCCGTCTGATCCACAAGCCCCGCTATGCCGTCTATTCCAATACTCATCTGTCTCCTCCCGTCCAAAACCACTCACCGGCTAAAATTACCGCCTCAGATTATTTGCCTGCTGAAGCATATCGTCCGATGCCTGAATTGCCTTCGAGTTTAATTCATATGCCCTTTGGGCAATAATCAGATTTACCATCTCATCTGCAACCTGAACATTGGAGCCTTCCAGATAATTCTGGCGCACATTGCTTCTCGTCAGGCCGTTTGTCGTCAATTCATTCATCGCCTCACCGGAAGCCGCCGTCTCAGCCAAAAGGCTTCTTGAGAGTTTCTGAAGCCCTGCCGGATTCGTAAACTGATATAGCCCAATCGTCTGATTCATTGCCGTATATGTACCGTCCGCTCCCACATAACCTACAACGCCGTCACTCGTAATCCGCATATTCGCGCTTGTCACGCCATTCGGGACTACGATAGGATTCCCTGTGGAGTCTAAAACCGGATAGCCGTCCGTATTGCATAAGGTCGTCCCTGTCGGGCCAATCGCCCAGAAGAAACAGCCGTTTCGCGTATAGTATACATTGCCATCATCTCCACGGACGGAAAAGAACCCATCGCCTTCAATGGCAAAATCCGTATCGTTTTCACTTGCCTGCATTGCGCCCTGTGTATAAAATGTGCTTGTCGACGCCACACGCGTCCCCAAACCCACCTGCGCCGGAATCGGTTTATTCTCTCCGTTTGCCGTCGTCGTCCTCGTCTGGAGATTCTGGTAGAGCAAAGACTTAAACTCTGTCCGCTGTGATTTATATCCAGTCGTATTTACATTTGCAAGATTGTGGGAAATCGTATCTACATTTGTCTGCTGCGCAATCATACCTGATGCCGCAGACCAGAGTGATCTCATCATAATGGATTAACCTCCTATACCTGTCCTACTGTGTTTACCGCTTTATCCAAAGAGCCGTCAATCGTCGTTATAATTTTCTGGTTCGCTTCATATGCCCTTGTGATTGTAATCATGCTTACCATCTCAGAAACAATGTTGACATTTGACATCTCAAGGCATCCCTGTTCCACTCTTGCATTGGAATCAATCCGCTGCCCTCCCTGAACCATATCGTATAAATTCTCACCATATTTTTCCAGATAATTGTAATCGGCAAAATCCACAACGCCTATCTGCCCAACTTGGACGTTATCCTGAAAGATCGTCCCGTCCGCTTCAATCCTGACGTCCTGATTCGGGTCCACCCTGACGTAATTCGCCTGTCCGCCAGCTCCGTTTCTCGCCCCATTTGCGTTTAAGACATAATCTCCGTCTTTCGTCATCAGATAACCATTCCTGTCAACGGTAAAATTGCCGTCTCTGGTATATTTGACGGAAGTCTGTCCATTCTTGCTCCGAAATTCCACTGCAAAAAAACCATTGCCGTCCAATGCAACGTCATATGTGTTATCCGTCACATAAAAAGAACCCTGTGTGTAATCCCGGTACGTCTCGCCGACTTTTACGCCTAAATTCACGTCGCCAAGCCGCTTTGCGTACATAATTTCCGAAGTGTCTTTAATCTTAACGGCAAGCTGGTCGTCAAACGACTGATTCACTGTGCCTTCTTTCTTATATCCGGTCGTGCTGGCATTGGCAAGATTGTTCGTCATCACGTCCATGCGGCGCTGTTCCTCTACCATTCCGGTATAAGCGGTATATAACCCTTTAACCATTTACAGTTCTCCTTCCTGTCTGCTTCATCCCTGAACTGTGTTTCATCCTTGAATGCCCAAAAATAGTTTATAGTATATTATCGGCAATCTTTTACCGATAGTTTAGTCATCATCTCTTTTTCCAGCCAAAAATTCTACAAATTTGCCCGTGCCGATTGCCACGCAGGTCATCGGCTGTTCTGCGGTAATGGTGCTAATGCCCGTCCTGTCCTCTAACAGTTCTTCTAAGCCTCTAAGCAAGGCTCCGCCTCCGGTCAGTACAATTCCACGGTCTGCAACGTCCGCCGCTAATTCCGGCGGGGTTTTTTCCAATACGCTGTGAACCGCTTCCACAATCTGCAAAGTAGGCTCGCGCAGCGCATCCTCCGTCTCCTCTGATGACACGGAAACCGTCTTTGGAAGCCCTGTCACAAGATTCCGCCCACGCACGTCCATTGTTTCATTGTGCCCGTTTGGAAAACAGGAGCCAATTTTTATTTTAATGTCTTCCGCGGTTCTTTCCCCAATTAAAAGGTTATGTTTTTTCCTCATATAACGCACAATCGCTTCGTCAAAATCATCTCCTGCAATTTTAATTGACGTGCTGACAACAGAGCCTCCAAGCGAAATAACGGCAATATCCGCCGTGCCGCCCCCAATGTCCACAATCATATTCCCACAAGGCCTCGCTATGTCAATGCCTGCTCCAATCGCCGCCGCAATCGGCTCCTCGATAATCATAACTTCCCTTGCGCCTGCATTGTACGTCGCATCTTCCACCGCCTTTTTCTCCACTTCCGTCACGCCGCTTGGCACGCAGACGCTAATTCTGGGCTTCCTGAAGTTCTTTTTGCCGATTGCTTTTTGAATAAAGTATTTTATCATTTTTTCCGTAACGGTATAATCTGAAATAACGCCCTGCCGCAATGGCCGTACCGCCACAATATTCCCCGGCGTCCTGCCTAACATCAGGCGCGCTTCTTCGCCAATCGCTTTAATTTTATTTGTATCTCTGTCAAACGCAACTACCGATGGTTCTTTTAACACAACCCCTTTGCCTTTAATATATACCAAAATACTTGCTGTACCTAAATCAATCCCTATATCTGTTGAAACCATTAAAATGTTCCCCTTTCATCCTTCTGCAATTTATTCTGAACACATACTGTGAGTTTAATCTTATTTTTGCATATATATTCTTATTATATACAAATGCTTCCATTTTTCAAATAATTTTTTTCTAAAATACGTAAAAACTTGCGAAATTAAGAATTTCTCAAGAAGTTATGGAGAATTAATGAATAAATGCAAGATGAAAATTTTCTTCCTTTTTCTTATTTCCGATACCGGTTTAAGCAGGCAAAAATTTCCTGCCTTCTTGGAAGCGCAAGCCCCGTCGGAAGATACCTTCCTCCATAAATCCCTTCCATGCCTTTTTTCTCAAGCGTCTCACTGATATAATCCACCAGCTCCACAAGCGTCTTCTTGGCAAGCGCCGGATTTAACAGTATAAATTTCACAATCGCCCCAAGCATAACCACCTGTTCCGTATCTGCTATCTGCTCAACATAACGCAAGTCAATCGTCTCCCGATCAATCGAAACGGCGTCCGTCCCCATTGTTTTCACTTTCATTCTGTCACGGTCCTTTCCCCCGTTTTTCTGGGAAAAAAGCATCCGCTGAAAGTCCGGTTTTACAGCCGCCTGAAGCGGGACGTTTCCAAGCGGAAATTGCGCCGCTTCCTGTTTTGCAAAATCCGTCACGTCTACTGGAGCATACTGGTTCATCTGAATGACTGTATCTGCCTTATGGAAGTAAGATCCACAACTTCCCGCCACTAAAATCGTTGAAATCCCAAATTGCCCATACAGCTCCTTTACGCGGTCAATAAACGGCGTAATCGGCTCAGAATCCCGATGCACCACCCGTTGCATTAAGTCGTCACGGATCATAAAATTCGTAGCCGACGTGTCCTCATCAATTAAAAACACCTCCGCGCCCGCTTCCATCGCTTCCACCATATTCGCCGCCTGAGACGTGCTCCCGCTCGCATCCTCCGTCGAAAACGCTTTCGTATCCTTTCCATTCGGCAATGTCCCGATAAACATTGAAATATCCGTCTTTTTCACGCTTCGCCCGTCCTCTGCCCGGATTTTCACCGCCGTGTCATTTGTCACCACATATTCTCGCCCATCTCCGGAAATATGATTATACACGCCGGCTTCTAAGGCTTTTAATAACGTAGATTTTCCATGATATCCGCCCCCGACGACAAGCGTAATGCCCTGACGAATCCCCATGCCTAAAATTTCCCCTTTATGCGGAAGCTTCATAGAAACTTCCATCGTCGGCGGAGCCATAAACTTCACCGCCCCTTTCATCGGCTTATCCGACACTCCCGACGCCCGCGGCAGTATTGCGCCATTTGCTACAAACGCCGCTAAATTCCGTTTCTTCAACTCCTCACGGATAAACTGCTGGTCATCTGCCAAGGCAATCACGCTATCCACCTGTTTTTTCTGATACGCCTTGGCAAACAAAGCCCCTTCCACACATTCCGGCAAAAACCGGAATAATATCTTTTCCAGCTCCCTTGAATTAACCGTCCTTCCATTTGCCGGAAAACCAATTTCCAGCCGGAACACAATCTCCCCATTTTTACCGTTTATCTGGCAGGCGCTCCGTTCCAAAACTTTCTGGGACGGACGGCTGACAGCAATCATTCCGCTTTTTCCCGACCCCTTCGCCTGAAAAGAAAAGGAACCCGCCTTTTCATAAAAACGCCTAATCAGCATATCTTGAATGGCCGCCTTCCTCCACGCATTGCAATAGCATTCTTCTGAAAATCCCGACTTATCGCCGCTGACAGCCACACTTACCTTTGAAGGCGCGGCAAACGGATCTCCCTGAACATGATCAATCGACAGCGTATACTTCTGAAACTGATACCTGCCCGCCGTATCCTTATAAGCCGGATACCCCCTGCGGTCTATCCTTCCCAAAAGTTCCCTTAAATCTTCTGCTCTTTTCATAACTTCCATTTCCTTTCTATTCATAAAACAATTCCATTAAATAACCATATTTCTCACTCTCTGCGGATTTCTGACAACAGCTCCTGTTTTCTGCTCCCAATTAAAAGCTGCCTGTTATACACCAGATACCGCTCACAAACATTCTCAGACAAAAACGCCGCCGCTTCCCTGCTGACTGAAAGCTCCGTAACAAACACCACCAGTTCTTCCCCCTGTCCAAACGCTTCTTCCATAAAATCAAACGCATACTCTAACGCCTGCGCCGCTTGCGTTTCTGCCTGTATCAGTTTCCCTTTCTGCCCTTCAAAACAGTTTCTTGCAAAGTCAAACGCCTCTTTTTCAGACAGATTTTCCTGCGTTGGTTTTCCTTTTTTTAACAGGGAAATCAAACGTTTTTTCAGGAACCGCCCTTCCCTGTCCAAAAATCCCTCCCGATCTTCTTTCTGAAATGTCTCCTCTATTTTGCAAAGACGGGATTCATATTCCAAAAGCGGCTCGCCACCCTGCTGCATACCCACACGGTAAGACTTTAAAAAATCAAAAAAGCCGTCGGTCAGACGCCGCTCCAAAAAAACAGACCGAAAATATGCCGCCAGACCGTCCAAAAGCAGATTTACCACACTTAGGCGCTCGTCAAACGCCGCGCCTTTAATCCTTACAAACACAGAAGGTTTGACTTTCCCTCTAAGGATTTCCCCAATTCCATAATCGTCTTGATATTTCCGGTACAAATCCAGATAAGCCGCAACGTCCTCCGCCACCTCTCTGTGATGCAGATATTCATAGACAACTTCATCTGATACCGGTAATTGTTTTTCTTCATACGCATATAAAAGATGGGAAAAATCCTCCCACCCCCTTGCCGTCACATATTGTATCCCGTCCACGTCCGCTTCCACACGGTAAAAATTATTCTGCCGGATTTCTAAATAACTCATCAGCGCGCCATGTATCTTCCTGCTTTTCGCATATTCTTTCCAAACGCGGTAATCCGCTTCCACCGTAATGCAGCGCGCGCGATCTAATGTCGCCATATCAAATTCACGCACCGATTTATTATACTCCGGCGGATTGCCCGCCGCTATAATCAGCCACCCTTCCGGAACCGCTTGGTTCCCAAATGTTTTGCGCTGCAAAAACTGAAGCATGGTCGGCGCAAGCGTTTCCGAAACGCAGTTGATTTCATCAATAAATAAAATCCCTTCCTTTAGCCCTGTGTCTTCCATATACTGATAAATGCTTGCAAGAATTTCGCTCATCGTATATTCCGTAACAGAAAAATCCTTCCCCTGAAAGGTCTTTTCACGGATATACGGAAGCCCGACGGCGCTCTGCCGCGTATGATGCGTAATCGTATAGGAAACAAGCCCAATTCTGCATTCTTTTGCCACCTGTTCCATAATCTGCGTTTTCCCAATCCCCGGCGGGCCGATTAAAAAAACGGGACGCTGACGGATACGGGGAATCCGGTATTCCCCCAGCTCATCTTTTGCTAAATAAGCGTCTGCTGTATGTTTCAATTCTTCTTTTGCCTCTTTAATGTTCATTCAGAAATTCCTCCATATTTAATTTCAGACGCATTGCCCATGGCGGCGCCGCCGCGTCGTCATACTCGTCTAAATACAAAAACGCCGTCCGGTATTTTGGTTTCGTTTTCGGATAAATTCCCTTTCCGTCCGTAAAATACAATAACCCGTCCGGCAGCCTGCCTGCTCCTTTGGCCGCCAGCTCATTGATATATGCAAACGCCGGACAAAAATTTGTTCCGCCGCCGCCTGTAATCTGCATTGTTTCCATCCACTGCGCCAGTTCTTTTTGGTTATGGACCGTATCGTCCGTCCTGACTTTATCGTCACATTGCAGAATCCGTATCGTAAAACGGCCAGAAAAACTATGGCTCTCTGTCAATATGGAATACGTTTCTTTCAAAAACCCTTCCACTAACGCTCCGCTTGTCGAATCGCTTGTATCAATCACAACGACAAATTCCCGAATCTTATGCGTCTCTTTTGTCTCTAACGGCTCCACGAACGGAAGGTTCCCATATAAACGAAGTCCGTAAGAATAGCTGCCCAAATCAAATTCATCTAAGTCCAACTGCGTTTCCTCCAAAAGAACGGCAAATTTCCGGAGAAACTTGCGATAACTTCTCCTCTGGGCGCCTGCCCGTATCTGCGCAGAAAATACTTTTTCTCCATCGCCGGCGTCCTCTCCTTTCCGTTTTTTCTCCAAAGACGTCTGACGCGCGATTTTATCCCAATTTTTCCTTGCTTCTATCACACATGGCGTCTGCATTTCGTTTTCTTTTGGCCAAAACCTGTGATCGTCCGTATAAAATTCCTTTTTTAACGCTTCTATTTTTTCTTGGCTGCAGGTTTGAAGAAAACGGTATACAGTGGCGGCGGAAACTGCTGTATTTTGGGATTTTAAACTGTTGTAAACATCAAGCCTAAGCCAGCTTAACGCGCGTTTCACGCTTTCTTTTTCCAATGAATCAATCGTAAATTCCACCGCAATGTCACACGCAAGATAAAACAGGCTTAAGTTGCGGCCGCCTGTCTGCCAAAGATGGCGGAACAGGCAGTGAAGCGCGCTGTGCAAATACACGCGGTTTAAAAATCTGCTGTTTTTCTCAAAAATCCGAAGCGTCGGCTCCTCAGAAAAAAACAGGCATACGCCATTTGACGCAAGGGTCAAAAGCCCGTCTGCCCTGCGGTATGCAAACGCCGACAATGCCGGCTCCATAAAACGTAAATCCAGATAAAGCTCATGCCGTACAAATGTCAGGATTTTTTTTGACATTTCTTCTTCCCATTCTGTCTGCGTCTGTTTATGCGCCATCACTCTGCCTCCCAACTGCGTGTACAAAACTCATTCCATGGAATTTGCCCAAACATCAAATGCCGCCTGCCTAATCTAAGTCAAATTCGTACCTGTTTTTCTTTGTCTCCCGTTTCCTTGCCGCCATTTGCAAAATATATGCCGCGCCCTGCGTCCAGCCTGTTTCTGCGGCAAGAAGCGCGCATTCCGATAACGCCGCCAAAGAAAGCAATTCTTCTTCCAATAGAAATTGTATCGTATCCAAAGATTTTTCCCTAACCAGACGCGCCGCAATTCCTCCTATATGCTCTTTGACATATTCCCGATACCTGTTTTTGCATTTCTCCTGTAATCCACACGGATACCTCAGCCGCCCAAGCGCCATCTGCCCTAAAACGCGTTCTGTCTCCTCCACGCAGGCCTGAGGAAATATGGCGTCGTATCCGTCAAAATCCACACAGCCGTCCTTGATGCGCTGTCTCGCCCGAAAGCCTTCCCCGCGGATCTGCCTGCCAAACAAATGCGCCGGAGCTATCTCATCATACGTTTCATAATATTCAGGATAAAACAAAAGAGCCTGCGTCTTGTCTTGCGTAAGAAACTTCACGCTTATATCCGAAGAAATCCGGCTTAAAATCTGCCGTATCCCGCTTTCCTCAAAAGCCCCACAGCGAAGCTCCAACGAATGAAACGAAATCGTATTCATAAACGCATCGCTTCCAATTTCCCGCAAAGCCAGACCCATCTGTATTTTTCGCAAGTTTTTACAATTATAGAATGCGTAACCGCCTATTTTTTTCACTGAATCCGGAAAAATCACTTCCTCCACTGCCGTCCCGCATAATTCCTTTAAAAAGAAAACTTCCTGTTTTTCCCCCACGATCGTCTCTTTAATTTTAGGGGGCGGTGGCATATGCGGATTTTTTGCAAAACAATACGGAGCGACTTCCACTAGGGGACGCCCCGCAATCTGTGACGGCAGGCATATCTGCGGAGAAGCTCCATACAAACGATACAGACACGCCCCGCCGTTCTCCCGCTCCTGCCAAAGCATACGGCAAGCCTGAATGTGTTCCATACAAAACCCCTCCCGTTCTGTCAACCTTCCTGCCGCAGATGACGGCATAAAACAACATCACCTGAAAGCCAACTGGCATTTGATCCTCTTATTACACAAAATAATACCATTTACGCCTTCATTTTGCAAATAAATCTCATGCGGATAACAACAATCCTTCCATTTCACCAAACATGACTGGCCAAAAGCGCTGATGCGAAACCTTCGATTGCCGCTGGAAAGAACATTACATTTTACCTCCTGTATTTTAAAACTTGTAACCATAGAAAAAGACCGCTGCAAAATACCGCTTATCAACAAACTATGGACAAGGCCTATCCGGTTTCATTCCATATCCTGTATACAGCGTATATTTTGCAACAGCCCTAAACATTCTGTTTATCCCTTTCTCACCCGCACTGTCACTACAAACAAATCCGCATTCGTCTCAAGGCAAAACTCACCGCCGCAAGCTTCCGTAAAACTTTTCGCTATTGAAAGCCCTAACCCGCTTCCTCCATCGGTGCGGCTTTTATCCCCACGGAAAAACCGTTCTGTAAAATCCAAACCATGCAACAGCTCATGGCTGGACGTATTTTTCACACAGGCCGCCGCAAATTCCCCTTCTTCTTTCAGTGTCAAGTATACCCGTGATCCGGCCAATGAATACTTTACCGCATTTCCGATGATATTTTGGAACACGCGGTACATTCGCTGTCCATCTGCCTGAACCATTACCGGATCATTTGGAATCTCCGTTTTTATTGTAACCGGACTTTTATTGATCACCTCGTCCATATCCGCAAGCGTCTGATACAGAAGTTTCCCTAGATCCAATTTCTCCATATTTACCTCAAGTTGTCCGCCCGCAGCCTGACTGACTGTAAACACGTCCTGAACCATATTTTTCAGCCGATCTGATTTTTCATCTAAAATACGGATATAATCCGCAATATGTTCTGCAAGCCCCTCCTCCTGCTTCAATAACTGAATGTAACTGATAAGAGAGGTTAAAGGCGTTTTAATGTCATGGGACACATTTGCGATTAACTCCACTTTCATGCGCTCACTTCGAATCCGTTCTTCGACTGCGGTTTCCAATCCCAAACTAATTTCGTCAAGGTCTTCTGCCATCTTACGGATATCGGAATCTTCCTCAAATGCCGAAGGCGTATACGATCCCTGACGGATGCCTGAAATGCGTTCTGACAAAAGATCCAAATCTGCCGCCATCTGTTTACATTTCTTCAAATACCGGCATTCCGCTAACAAAAGCGCAACCGCTAACGCAGTTCCTGCAAACAGCGGCAATGTTATCCAAATGTTTCCCCCTGCCGTGTCGATCCACCCGCCGGAATCCACATATTGGATCGGACAGCCAAAGATCAAAGTCCAAAGAAACAAGGCGAACAGCAGCAAGCATAAAGCCAAAGTCAAATAGAAACAGACATATGTCCGCTTTACCAAACGTCTGGCAAAAGGCATCTGTAAAGATTTTACTTCTAAAAGCGCGGCTGTTTTTCCTATCCAGCCGTTTTTATAACTGCCTTTATTATAACGCAAATCACAAATAAAGATATGCCATGCCCAAAAGACAGACAGCGCAAATGCAATATTTCCCTGCATTCTGGAAAACAGCCATTCTGCCATGGAAAAAACATATGTTTTATACGAAATGCCGCCCAATTCTAATTCCGCCGCCATTTCTTGCGCATAAAACCCAAGTTCCTCATTCCGCCCAAAACAAATTACACAACAGCCAACTGTCACAAATAGAAAAAGAAGCGCTTTCCACTCAAACCAAATGCGTCTTGTATAGTTTGCAATAAACTTTCCGGCTTCCCGTTTTTCTTTTTTCTTAATCAAATAAAAGAAAAGCAAAACCATTCCTGCAACGCTATACGCAATGCCTTCCATAAACTGTTTCCTTGCGCTTAAAAATTCTTGGAACAACGCATACGTTTCATTGTTGGACGCCCAGCCGTCTTCCCAATAAATGTTTGCTGTATATAAAAGCGGTTCTTTTGCCGCAAACAGGATTATCTCTGCCTCTTTCCATTTTTCTTTTACAGGAAGATTCGTATAGCCCGGAATTTTCCAGTCGTTTTCTTCATGGTAAATGCCATCTCCGTAAATATCCACCTCTCTCCCGCCTTTTAAAACTTTCGCTTTTTCGCCGTCAAACTGAAGCGCAAAATTATAGCCCGAAGGAAGTTTGTCTAACCCTCCCTCCCACTCATTTTCATCCATATTCGAATAAAGCTCTTTTCCCTGATAAGAAATGCAGTACAAAAGGTTTTTGTCGTCTTTTATGTTGTTATGGTAATTTTTTGCGATCTTCTCTTTCTCTGTCTTAGACAGCCCGTTCTCCTCCACATTCTGCGTTTGACGGTCGGATATGCCCCCTTCATAAACTGCCTCGTTTTCTTCGGCCTCGGCAAAATATTCTAACATCCCCGTTTCCTGATAGCCCGAATATACCGTATCCTGATATACAAAATTCCCGTACCCGCCGACATAATCTCCACAAGCCATGTACAAAAAATCTTCCAGACGGCAAGAAATATATCTGGCAAAAGAAGCGCTATTTTGAAAATCCCCATCTACCAGTTCTAAAAACGATATATCCCACGTCCCATACGGCGCCCCGGCGCCTAGAAGTTTTATTACGCCGGAAATTGCCATGCTCACGCCTAACGCATATGCAAGTATTCTTATTTTATTTAATTTTTTCCATTTTGTAGCCAATTCCCCACACCACCTTTAAGTATTCCGGCTCTTTTGGATTCAGCTCGATTTTTTCACGAATGCGGCGGATATGCACCATGACAGTATTTTCTGAAACCACTTTCTGCTCGTCCCAGACACGTTCATAAATCTCCTCTGCTGGAAAAATGCGTCCCGCATTCCGAATCAGAAGCTCTACGATTTTCGTTTCCGTTGCAGTTAAACGAACCGGTTCCCCGTCTGCATAGAGCATCCGCTCGTCCGTATGGTAACAAAGCCGCCCGTTTGAAATGCGGTTATTTGCCGTTGCATGAATATCCCCAAGGCTGGTATATCTGCGTAAATGGCTTTTCACCCTTGCCGCAAGCTCTGCGGGATTATAAGGTTTTGCCACATAGTCGTCTGCGCCCATGGAAAGCCCTAATACTTTGTCGGTTTCTTCACTCTTTGCGCTTAAGACTATAATCGGGATATTTTGCTTCTGGCGAATCCTCATAACGGCGGATAACCCGTCCAGCTTTGGCATCATTACGTCAATAATGACTAAATGCGTGGAATTTTGCATAAGCAGATCTAACGCTTCCATTCCGTCATATGCTTTTAATATCCTATATCCCTCCTTTTCCAGCAAAATCGCGATCGCCTTTACAATCTCCCTATCATCGTCCGCCACTAAAATACATTCGTTTGCCATCGCCTGTCCTCCTTTTCGCCTAATCCTATCTTAAAATAGATTCCTTACAAATCATTCAGGGAATTTCTTACAATTTTCTTACAAACCGAATCTGTCCAAATCCAGCGTCTATAAATCTAAAATCCCCCGAAAGCGCAGTTCCCGCTTTCGGAGGATTCATCATCGTATAAAAATCTATTGCGGTTTGCCCTATGCTTCCGTAGAATGCTCCACGCGATGCATGGAAAACCGATCCATTTCATAATGATCCAGATTGCCTGTAATCGTCCGCGCATCCGCTTTGCCAATTAACGTATCACGGTCTTTCTTTGCCTGAAGCTGGTTTTTAAATGCGCTTGGGCCTCCAACGCATCCGCCGACGCAGGCCATGCCTTCAATAAAATCATCTGGCAGTTTTCCGGCTTTTAACAGCAGCAATGCTTTCTTACATTCTGCAGAACCGTTTGCTTTGCAGACTTTTGGATTGCAGTCATAATCTTTTTCTTTCATATATTCCAATACAGAAGCAGTCACGCCGCCGGAATTGCCGAAGCGTTTTCCAAATGTGGAAGATTCCTGATAGTCATTGTCTGACGGCTGTAATTCTACGCCTTTTGCTTTCATAATGGCGCGGACTTCACTATAGGTCAGGACAAAATCAACATTTCCTTCTATTTTATGCTCGTTGGCTTCGGATTTCTTTGCAATGCAAGGCCCGATAAATACAGTAACCGCTCCCGGTTCTTTTGCCTTAATCATACGGGACACTGCGCACATCGGGGAAACTGCCGTGGAAATCTTATCTTCCAATTCCGGATAGTGCTTACGAATCATATTGACAAATCCCGGACAACAGGAAGTCGTTTTTTTCTCGCCTTTTTGATACGCCTCATACCATTCTTCCGCTTCCGCCATTGTCGTCATATCGCCGCCAAGCCCTGCTTCCACTAAATCTTTAAATCCAAGCAGACGCATAGCGTTACGCCAACTGTGCATCGTAATCTCTGTCCCAAACTGCCCTTCCGTCGCCGGAGCCAAAATTGCATAAACAGGCTTATCTGATTTTAGGGCTTCAATTACATCTACAATAAACGTTTTAGAGCCAATTGCGCCAAATGGGCATTTATGTATGCAAAGCCCGCATCGAATGCACTTCTTCTCGTCTATTACCGAGATTCCATTCTCATCGTTTGTAATAGCATTGACGGGACAACTGAATTTACAGGGACGCTTCAAGTCTGCAATCGCATGGTATGGACAGGCTTTCGCGCATTTCCCACATTCTTTACATTTGGACGGGTCAATGTGGGAACGGTTATTCCCAATGGAAATCGCCTCAAAATTACATGCGTTGATACATGCTTTCCCGATACAGTTCTGGCAGTTGTCCGTTACGACATAACGGGAAATCGGGCAGTCTTCACAGGCAGAGCTGATTACCTGAATAATATTGCCGTCATCTACCGGACCTGGCGCCTTGCCTTCCGCCAAGCGGATTCTCTGACGGATAATTTCCCTTTCTTTATAAATACAGCATCGAAACTGCGGGAGAGGGCCCGGAATCAGCTTATTCGGGATATGATCCCTTTCTTCTGCCAAAGTCCCTTCTAACGCCAGTTTCGCCACTTCATACAACACCTCATGTTTAATTTTAATTACGTTCTCATCCGCGTACATTCCATTCTCTCCTTTTTCTTTTTATTTTATAATATTGTGAACTTTTTATCAACAGGAATTGTCAGGATTCTACAGCCAATAACGATATATTTTGTAAATATCCCGCATCCCCTCAAATTGGAAACCGCATTTTTCAGCCACACGCGCTGACGGGGCGTTGGCGCTTCGGATTGCAAGGGTTGCGCTTTCGCAGAAAGGGCATTCATACAGCCAGTCTAAAAATCCGGTAAGGGCTTCTGTCATATATCCGCAATTCCTGTATTCCCTTGCAATGGCATAGCCGATTTCCACGCTGCCTTTTAAGTCCGGAAGGCTTTTTGTCCCAATCAGCCCAATGCCTGCGCCGCTTGTTTTTTCCGTTGCAAGCCAATACGTCAGCCATGGGTGGGCTTCGATGGGAGCTTTTCCCATTCGTTCTATTTTATGCGCAATCGCGGACTTTATCACTTCGGATAGGACAGATTTTACGGCGGTTGTTTGGTTGTCTTTTTGTAAGCGCCTCATTTCTTCTATGGAAAGCGGACATATGTCCAGACGGTCGCATTCGATTCGGTTCTTCATAATTTGATTATAACAGAGCATAAAACTTCCTGCAAGCGGTAACAAGAAACGTATATTTAGGCAAAAAAAAGCCGCTGTACCGCCGGCTTCCCAACCGTCGGTAACAGCAGCCCTTTTAAAGGGGAGAGTTTATGAAAAAGTTTGTATCACATCTGTGATAAGATTAATATAGCAGATAAATTTGAACAAATCTTGTCTTTGAGATGAAAGAATCATAAAAATTATAAAAAATGTATAACCAAATGTGAAGATCTGGTTCAGGCTTTCTTTTTTACTTTTTTATAGCTGTTAATATCATACTTATTTTCATAAAATTCAAACTGCTCGGAATAGTTGGCATTTTTTAAACCTTTCACGCTTCTTAAATATTCGTGCGTGTCAAACTCCTCCGCTTCTAACTCTATCATGGCCACCGCAATGTTGGAGCAATGGGCGGCAATCCTCTCTAAGTTATTTAATAAATCGTTAAAGGCAAAGCCCTGCTTTAGTTTACATTCTCCATTTCTAAGACGTGTAATATGGCGGAGTTTTAACTCGTCGCATAAAATGGCGATCAGCTCACGCAAAGGCTCCACTTTTACCGCGCTCTCTAAATTGTCTTCGCAAAACGCATATACCGTCAGATCCATAATTTCCTGAAGGGCGTTTTCCAACACTTCCAGTTCGTACTGGGCATCTTCAGAAAAAGAGATTTTTTTCTCGTAAAGCTCCTGAGCCACTTGTGACACGTTGACCGCATGGTCGCCTAAACGCTCAAAATCACTGATGGTATGTAAAAATTTAGAAAGCTGCATACTCTGTACGACGCTCATTTCTTTTCCGGTAAGCTGCATTAAATATGCGCCAAGACGGTCTTCATATTTATCAATTAAGTTTTCTTTTTCCTGGATTTTCTGATATTTTTCCTGCGAATAGTGTTCCATTAAGGAAAAAGCCCGAAAAATATTTTTCCTTGCTTTTTTCGCCATGCCGTTCATGGCTTTATGGCTCTGGTTAATCGCAATGGCGGGATATGCAAGGAAGCGTTCTTCTAACAGCTCAAAATCCGCAAGTTCTTCCTGTTCTTCTTCGGAATCCTTTACCAGCCAGAACACAAAACGCTCAATCCATTTGATAAACGGCATAAGCACAAGTATCGTCGCTGTACGGAATACCGTATTTAAAAGGGCAATCTGCACAGCTCCCATTTTTATATCCATAAAACTGAAATGGACGGCCGCATGTATGGAATAAAAGGCGACTGACCAGAATATCATGCCGAACAAGTCATTTAACAGGTAGATAAGGGCAGTGCGTCTGCCATTGTTATTTGTGCCGATGGCGGACAATAGAACCGGACACGCCGCGCCGACGCCGATTCCCATAATGACAGGAAGGGCAGTGGCAAAACTGATGGTTCCCGTCACAGACAATGCCTGTAAGATTCCTACGGACGCGGATGCGCTTTGAAGGACTGCCGTAATTAAAATTCCAATTAAGATTCCCATTGCCGGATTGGAAAACATCGTCAGCCCGTTAATAAAACGCGGATTTTCTTTTAATACTGCGACGGAACTGCTCATAGTCTGCATACCCGTCATTAAAATAGAAAACCCTAACATGATTTCGCCGACATTCCGGTAGGCTGCTTTTTTGATAAACATTTTAAATATAATGCCAATGATTGCGACGATTGCGGAAATGGTCGCCGTGGATAACAACTGGGCAATGCCTTCTGATCCTTCCACATAGGACAGGCAGAGAATCCAGCCTGTTATGCTTGTGCCGATGTTTGCGCCCATAATGATTCCGATTGCCTGCGAAACTTTCATCATGCCGGAGTTTACAAATCCTACCACCATCACTGTCGTAGCAGAAGATGACTGGATAATTGCCGTAACCCCCGCCCCTAAAAGTATTCCTTTGAGCGGCGTGTTTGTCAGACGGTATAAAACCGGCTCTAATTTATTTCCCGCTACCCGCTTTAGGCCGTCCCCCATCAGTGACATTCCAAACAAAAACAGCGCTACGCCGCTCAAAAGCAATAAAATCGATGTAATTCCCATATTTGTTTTCCTCATCATTGGTATTTTTTGGCGTTCCCAAGATACGATTGTTATTATACATAGATGAATGAAGAATTACAAGCATATTTTTCGGAATGAAGCGTTTAGAAACGTGGCGTTACTTTTATATGGACAGTATCGCCTGTCTGTTTTTTGATTTTTGCCCTAATCTCCTTCCGGATTCCAATGATATAACAAATGGAGCCGTCCGGATTTTTCACTCCCATATTCACCACGCTCCCATCGTAAGGCTCTCCATCAAATTCCACATGGACTTTTACGCGTCCCGCCTGAAATTCTTCCCTCACGTCATAGGGGAATTTTACATAGGCGCCGCCTTTTTGGCTTGCTTCATAAATTTCCGAATCATATTCGTAGATTTTTTCCTGCATCTTTTTCCTCCCTATCCTATTCAGATAATGCCAGAACCGCCGCCAGGTTGCCGCGTCTGCCACAAGATGCGCGGTGGGAAAACAATAACTTCGGATTACAGCAGGTGCAGACATTCGTCACTGCTAAATGCGCGGGGAGGATACCGGCTTCTATTAATATTATTTCGTTGGCTTTCCATAAATTAAGCAAATATGCCCCGTTTTCTTTTTTGGTAAAAATTTCACGTTCCCGCCCGCCAAATCCCTCCAAAAACGCTTCCGCCACATCTTCTCCCACTTCATAGCAATTTGGGCAGATAGAAGGGCCTATGGCGCAAAGGACGTCTTTTGGATCTGTATGAAATTCCTCCTGCATTTTTTTAAGCGTTTTTTGCCCGATTTTTGCGGCTGTCCCACGCCACCCGGAATGGCTTAAGCCAATCGCGCGATGAACAGGATCGACGAAATAAAGGGGAACGCAGTCCGCATGGTAAGTCAAAAGAGTAACGCCCACATCGTTTGCCACCATTCCGTCCACACCGTGGAACCGTTGGGGATAGAGGATTCCGGTTCCGGCGTCCGTGTGGCTTATGCGGACTACATTTGCCGTATGCGTCTGGCTTAAACAGACAAAACTTTCATATTCCACCCCTAACGCCAAAGAGAGCCTTTTAAAATTTTCTTCCACGCGCGCGTTATCATCGCCTCTGGAAAAACTTAAATTCAAGCTTTCAAAAATCCCTTCGCTGACTCCGCCAAGGCGTGTCGTAAAAGCATGTTTGACAATTCCGCTCTCGGTAAGAAGTGGAAATTGAAACAGAGGAAGCATTTTAGCGTCTTGCATTGGAATATGGTTTAATTTCGGGATTGTTTCAGGCTGCATTGTTAAAAACCCTTTCTTTTTTAATATAGTAGAAAACCGGTTAAATGGCAAAGACTTGAAATTTTCCTTTGAATAAAAAAAGAAACATAGATTTTTCTATGCTTCTTATCTTAGGATGCCGGCGATGGGACTTGAACCCATACGACGTTGCCGCCAACAGATTTTGAGTCTGCCTCGTCTGCCAATTCCGACACGCCGGCTCTTTGTCCGTTTTAACCGGACAAGTAGTATACTATCATATTTTTTTTAAAATTACAAGTGTTTTTTGATTTTTTCGTAAATATTAAAACAATCAAAGGTCGAAAAGTAATCTTTCGGGGTTTCTGCGCGGCGGATCAGCTCAAAGCTTCCGTCCTGCTTTAAGAGGATTTCAGCAGATTTAAGTTTCCCATTGTAGTTATAGCCCATTGCAAACCCATGGGCCCCTGTATCATGGATTACTAAAAGATCTCCAATCTCAATTTTAGGAAGCATCCGGTCCACTGCAAATTTGTCGTTATTTTCACAGAGGGAACCTGTAATATCGTATTTATGGTTACATACGGAATTGTCTTTTCCCATTACAGTAATATGGTGGTATGCGCCATACATTGCCGGCCGCATAAGGTTGACCGCGCAGGCATCTACGCCAATATACTCTTTATAGGTATGTTTTTCATGGATTGCTTTCGTCACAAGGCATCCATACGGTCCCATCATAAAACGCCCCATTTCTGTATAAATCGCCACATCTCCCATTCCGGCGGGAACTAATGTTTCTTCATAAACTTTCCTTACGCCTTCTCCGATTACGCGTATGTCATTCGGGGTTTGGTCTGGGGAATAGGGAATGCCCACTCCGCCAGATAAGTTGATAAAACGAATGTCGCATCCCGTCTCCCGTTTTAACTCCACTACTGTTTCAAACAGGGTTTTCGCTAAAATCGGATAGTAATCGTTTGTCACGGTGTTGCTCGCTAAAAATGCGTGCACGCCGAAATTTTTAACGCCTTTTTGTTTTAGTATTTTAAATCCTTCGATAAGCTGTTGTTTGGTAAATCCATACTTCGCATCTTGCGGGTTGTCCATAATGGCATTGCTGATTTTAAACACGCCGCCCGGATTATAGCGGCAGCTTATTGTCTCCGGCAGTTTCCCGATGGTCTGTTCTAAAAAATCAATATGGGTAAAATCATCTAAGTTAATGACCGCCCCTAATTGATCCGCAAAAGCAAATTCTTCAGCGGGGGTGTCATTGGAAGAAAACATAATGTCATGGCCTGAGAAGCCAATCGCCTCAGAGAGCATAAGCTCTGTCATGGAAGAACAGTCTACGCCGCATCCATATTCCTTAAGGATTTGAATTAAAAATGGGTTTGGGGTTGCCTTTACTGCAAAATATTCACGGAAGCCCGCATTCCATGCAAAAGCTTCTTGGACGGCTTTCGCATTTTCACGGATTCCTTTTTCATCATATAAATGGAATGGGGTCGGATATTCTTTTATGATTTCCTGTAATTTTTCTTGGGTTGCGAATGGTTCTTTTTTCACTTTCTTTCTCCTTTTCGTTTGCGGTATCTTGGTTGATTTTAGCATATGAAAACAGGAAATTCAAGTAGCGATCACAGACACTGGCGCGATCGTATAGGCAGACACACATTCATTTTTACGCCTGTCTGCATCTTAGTTTATCTTTTTTAGATACTGCATGAAAGTGGTTTGCCGTTTTTTTGCTGAAGGACAATTTCACATCGGACAAGCTCATGCCAACTGTAATTTCTGGTTGATTTTCCTTTTCCCATACGCTATAATGCCATTGCATAAACATTTTATATAACTAATTTATATTAAATTTACAGAAAGGACTGTATATATGCCAAAACAGAGGATTACAAAAGAAATGATTGTGGACGCCGCTTTTGAAATAGCAAAAACAGAAGGCATGGAACAGGTTTTAATTAAAAACATCGCAAAGAAAATTGGCTGTTCCGTCCAGCCGGTTTACACTTATTGCGCAAATATGGAAGGTCTTCGGAAAGAAGTGGAAAAGAAGGCTTGTGAAGTTATACGCGCATTTATCGAAAAGCATATTGTAAAAGAAGACTTGTTCCACAGTACGGGACAGGCGTATGTCCGTCTTGCGAAAGAAAATCCGCATTTGTTCCGATTGTTTCTTTTACATAAAAGAGAGGGAATTTCTTCATTAGATGAGTTGCTCCAGTCTGAGACAAATCCGGCAGTTGCCGGATTTATCGCAGATACGTTTTCCATTTCTTTAGAACAGGCAAAACAGCTTCATTTGAATTTACTTATTTACACGATTGGAATTGGGACAATTTTTGCTTCTTCCGAAATTTGCGCGGAGGAAATTTTTTCCCAGCAGGAATATGCTTTTAAGGCTTTTCTAAAAGCAAGCATGGATCAAAGAAAGGAGAATGGACATGAAACATAAAATTTTGATTCTTTATAAAAGCGTTACGGGATTTACAAAAAAATACGCAGACTTTATCGCAAAAGAAACCGGAGGAACGGCGGTTGATTTTAAAAAAGCGGACCCAAAAACGCTGCATGGATATGACTGCATTATTTTTGGCAGCCGCGCGCATGCGGGAAGAATAGATGGATTGGGGAAACTTCGGAAACTTTTAGCGGGAAATTTCTCTGGCAGGCTGATTTTATTTGTGACTGGCGCTACGCCAAATTCTGAAGAAGATTCCATTTTAGAATTTTGGAAACAAAATCTGACGGCTGACGAGCAAAAACATCTTCCCCACTTTTATTTTCAGGGCGGATTGTGTTATGAAAAAATGCCTCTGGCGGACAGGCTAATGATGAAAGCGGCGTCTCTTATGCTTCAAAAGAAAAAGAAGAAAAACGCTTCTGACCTTGCTTTCGAACAGGCAATCCAAAGCTCGTATGACATTTCTTCGGACATTTATGCGAAACCCCTAATCTCCTATCTTGTCCGTTCCGGTTTTTGTGATGCGAAGTAAAATACCAAAGAAAAACGCAGATGGCGTCGTCAAAAGACCATCTGCGTCAAAACCATATACAATACTGTTCCCACTCCAATGCTTAACAGATTGTTTCTTTTCCAGATATGCAAAATGATTACTGTGGCTGTGGAAATCAATTCCGGCGCGGCGTGTGACGCAGACATTAGATTCATGTCTTTCAAACAATAAATCACTAACATCCCGATGACAGCCGGCGGAAGCGCGGCTCCTAAATACTTTACCAAAGGAGGGATTTCTTTCCCCTTTGGAAAAAGAAGAAACGGAATTGCCCGCGTTGCAAACGTCGTAACCGAAACAACTGCAATAATCAAAAGGGACCGCATTATGCTTACTGGCATTCCTATTCCCCCCTTTCACCCTTTTTTTCTATATGGCTCCTGCCAAAGACCAGACAGGCCATAATGCAAATCATAGACGGAAGGACAAAATTATCCCGCCCAAACGCCAAACGGAACAAAACCGTCGACAAAACCCCAATCACAGCCGGAATCCGTTTGCCGCCGGAAAGCCACTGCTCCACAAAAATCACAAGGAACAGAGCCGTCATTGCAAATTCAATGCCCTGCGCGTCAAACGGAATCAGCGCCCCCGCCATTGCGCCAATCGCAGAGCCTAACACCCAATACCCCTGATCCAGCAACGCGACTGCAAACAAAAATTTATCCTCTGGAACGTCCTTTGGGATCTTAGCCGCGCAAAGAAGCGAATACGTTTCATCTGTCAGCGAAAAAATCATATAAAGCCTTTTTTTGCCCATGCGGCCAAACTTTTCCAAGAGGGAAAGGCCATAAAATATATGACGCACATTTACCATAAATGTCATAAAAATCATATCCCAGAAACCAACCTGCGGGGCAAAAAAATTTACGGCAAGATACTGCCCGCTCCCAGCGTATACTACCATGCTCATAAAAACCGCCCACAAAAAATTATATCCTTTTTCCTGAAACATTACGCCAAACGCCGTTCCAATGAACAGATAGCCGGTAAACACCGGAATCGTATACGGAAATGCCGCGCGAAACGCTTTTGCATATCCGCCCGTCCTCTTTTGTTCCATTTCCTCCCCCTCTTTCCAGAAAATTCACATGGTAACTCTACACCATATAATAGGAAAATTCAATATTTTTTTCAAGCGTTTTTTCTTTTCCATATACTGTAAAAATGCCACTGTCTGACAGGCAAATATGACTTCGTTTCTAAAAAAGAACCGGAAAGTTTCCTGAATCTAAAAAAAACGCTTCATTTTCGCAAAAAATATGGTATACTATAAAAACACGATGACAGACGAAAGGATGTATGAAACTATGCCAGCTATTTCAGCTTTAGAAGCATTAAACGCTGCGGTGTCCGCTTCCAATCAAATGCAGAGAAATTCCGCCAGCGAAGCAGATTTCTCCTCTTTTCTGAAAACAGAAAAAACCTTAGAAGACATCTACACGGAAGCGTCCCAGACCTATGGCGTATCCGTTGACCTTTTAAAAGCAATGACAAGGCAGGAATCGAATTTTAACCCGAACGCCACCAGCAGAAGCGGCGCGCAGGGCCTTATGCAGCTAATGCCGGCGACCGCAGCAAGCCTTGGCGTGACAAACGCCTATGACCCTTACCAAAATATTATGGGCGGGGCGCAGTACATACGCAAAATGTTAGATAAATACAACGGAAACGTTTCCCTTGCATTAGCCGCCTATAATGCAGGCAGCAACAATGTGGACAAATACGGCGGCATCCCGCCTTTTGCGGAAACGCAAAACTATGTCGCGAAAATCACGCAGTACCTTGCGGAAGGCGTGGACATACCGGATTCACAGACAGTCTATACGGCAGAAAGCAAGATAAAAGGCGACGCATCCGTTTCCTACCGGGATTTAAACAACTTAGCGGGAGAAATCCTGACGGAAATTTTTTCCTATGACGATTATATGAACTATCTTTCATCCCTGCTCGGACAAGACAAAACAGGCCTTGCCCTCTCCTTGTCCATCACTTCCTCATCTAACGAAAAAGATGAGGACAAAACCCAAGCCGAACCGGACAGTTATATCGCCTATGAAACCCTTTCAAACGGCGTAAAACCCGATTCTTTGACCGAAAAAACTGAACTAATCTAAGTGAAAGGAGCCCTGACCGATATGAAAAACCTGATTATTCCAGATAACTATGAATCCACGCTCAACCTGCACGATACACAGATTGCCATAAAAACCGTCAAAGATTTTTTCCAAAATCTTTTATCAGAACGGTTAAACCTTGCCCGCGTATCGGCTCCTCTGTTCGTCGATCCGGACACCGGATTAAACGACAACCTAAACGGCGTGGAACGCCCGGTATCATTTGGCATTAAAGAACAGAACGAAAAACAAGCCGAAGTCGTGCATTCCCTTGCAAAATGGAAACGCTTTGCGCTTGAGAAATATGGATTTTCCATCGGTGAAGGCCTCTATACTGATATGAACGCGATCCGGCGGGACGAAGATACGGACAATATCCATTCTATCTTTGTAGATCAATGGGACTGGGAAAAAGTCATTGCAAAAGAAGACCGGACATTGGATTTCCTAAAAGAAACCGTGCGCGCCGTATATAAATGCCTGAGAAAAACGGAAAAATATATGTCGATCCGTTATGATTACATTGAAGAAATCCTTCCACATGACATTTTCTTTGCCACGACAAGCGAACTGGAAGATTTATATCCCGATTCCACGCCAAAAGAACGGGAATATCAAATCGCCAAAGAAAAAGGCGCCGTCTGCATTATGCAGATTGGCGATAAATTAAAAAATGGAAAGCCGCACGACGGCCGCGCGCCGGATTACGACGACTGGGCTTTAAATGCTGACATTGTCGTCTACTATCCTGTGCTCGACATTGCGCTGGAACTTTCGTCTATGGGAATCCGCGTGGATAAACGCGCATTGCTTTCCCAGTTGGAAAAATCAGGCTGCATGAATCGCGCAGAACTGCCATTCCAAAAAGCCGTAATTGAAGGCAGCCTTCCATTTACGATTGGCGGAGGCATCGGCCAGTCCCGCATTTGTATGTTTTTCCTGCGGAAAGCCCATATCGGAGAAGTACAATCCTCTCTTTGGCCCAAAGACATTCTTGCAGAATGCAATGCGCATGGAATCCTTTTACTGTAAAACAAATCAGGGTACGAAATTCATAATGTTCCGGCGGATTTTCAGCGGCAAGGAGGACAGTTCTGATCTATTTTCTATCTAAAAAAACAGCTCCGTCTTCCTCCGCTAAAAATCCCGCCCCTTCTAAAACTTTCCTCGTCTTTTTCAGATTTCTCTGCCCAAATACCTGAATATAACCGCCCTTCACACGCGTCTTCTTTCCAAACGCCTCCCGCATCTGCCCGCAGTCCACAAAAATCCGGTTCCCCTGCTCCTCTAAAATTCCGCCAATTTTAGCTTTCCGTTCCTCCCCGCTTTCATCTGTCACAGTCACTTCAAGCTCCTCAAATTTCGCCCTCCATCTATCGGATTGGCTTTTTAACGGTGGATTCCCGTCCTTGTCCGCCAAAGAATCAAAAAACTCCTCTCCGACCAAAAGTATGAGTGTATTCCCAAAACAAACCTCTTTCGAAAACGAGGAAAAACGAAACTCCTCTTTTTCCATCTCCACTCCCTCCAAAACTCCTTCCATCGAAAAAGAATCCAAAACAACTGTAACCGTAACTGTCCAAACAGGCTCAAATGAACAAAGCCCCGGCAGTTTCTGAAACTCCTCCAAGATCTCCTCTGTCAAATCCCTCTCAGCAAACACCCGCATTCCATATATTCTCTCCTCAATCCAATACGCTTCCAACTTCCCCCAAAAAAACCAGACAGCCAATCCGGCCACTCCAGCCCAGACAATGATCCGATACACATTCTTTTCCTTCATGCCAGCCGCCACTTTCCTTTCCATTCTAATCTGTCATTCTCACTTCCTTCTCCCCCTTGCTATAAGCCATAAAATCACCGCCAAGAGCCCCAAAATCACCAACACAAACACCGTCACCCACCATTGGTTTGTCTCCGGCGCTTCTTCCTGAACCTTCAGTTCCACAACTTCCGGTTTCTGAACCGCCGTTATGATCTCCTGCCGCTGCTCCGTCACTTCTCCCTGCTCATTTTCAAACGTAAACACTGCCACGCCCAAAGTTTCCCCATACTTTTCCCCATGCTCTCCTGACTGATCCCCAGACTGTTCCGGCTCATCTTGTATGCCTTCCTCCATATCAAGCGTCCCCACAAAAACCGGAATTTCCCCCTCTTTCGCCTCGCCCGCTTCCAAATTCCCCAAAAAAATCTCCTTTGCCGCGAACAGCCCCCTGCCTTCAAAACGCACTTTCGCATTATAAATCACGGCAAGCCCTACGTTTGTCGCCTGAAACGAGAATGGCTCCGTATCCCCTTCATAAACGCTTTTTGGAAATGATATATTCGTAAGCTCCGCTTTTTGCTTTCTGGCAATCCGAAGCGTGACCGTTTCCGTCATCTGGCAATTTTCCCCGCCTTCATCTTCATAGTCAAACAAAAACTGCGCGACGGCAGTCTCTTTGGCCGTCTTTGCCCCGACCGAAATATTCTGGGACAAATCCATTACTCCGCCTGCCTTCACCTGCGAAAAGTACCATGAAGTATTTGTAAACACAAGATCCGCGTCCTCTGAAATCAAGGTCACTTTCAAATTCCATATCCCTTGGCTTTCACTGCAATTCTTTGCCATAAGCCGCCAAGCCACAGATTCGCCCGCCATAAGAAACTCCCCATTTAAACTATTCCCTTCTATCCTCACTTTCGGTTTCTGCCTTTTTTTCTCTGTCTCCGCTTCTTTGTCCAAAGAATCCGTTTCCATTTCCCATTGTTCCTCTTTCTTTAAATCCACTCCTTCCTCCGGCGGCGTGAAATCCCTGCCGTCTGTAATTTCCACATAAACCGTAAACTCCTGTTCCACCGTTTCCCCTGCTGTCTGCGCAGAAACGATAAGCCGCAGAGGATACTGCCCATTCACCCTGTCTTTTTTTAATTTCACCTTACAGCGGTACAAATAAATGCCCCGTTTTCCACGTTTTACCTTTTTCCAATAATTTTTAAAGTGAAATGGGCTGTTTTCCTCACGTTCAAACGAAATTTTCACTGACAGGCAATCTTCTTTCAATGGAAGATCCGTTTGAAACGGCACGACAAGATCCATCTCCCCTTTTCTTACAGAAGGCGTATATCCTTTTGCAAACGACGCATTCATTCCCTGATACCTCCGGTTTGCGTCAATCGAAATGACCTCGCCTGCAGACACACGGAGCCTTCCCGCCATTAACCCACAGCAGAAACAAAACAGCGCAAACAAAATGTAAGCGCCGCCCTTTTTTTCTTTCGCCCTCATACCGCCAAAAGCCTCCCTCCGTCCATCTCATACACCCTGTCACATAAAATCCGGATATCCTCACTGTTATGGCTCGCTAACAGAATCGTTTTTCCCTGCTCCTTTAAGCCTGACAAAATTTTCCTAATGTCCGAAACGCCATGCTTATCCAGACCGTTAAACGGCTCGTCTAAAACCAATAAATCCGGATTTTCCATAATCGCCTGCGCAATGCCCAGCCGCTGTCGCATACCAAGGGAATACTTTGAAACCGCCTTTTTCAAATTTGGATTTAACCCCGCCCGTTCCATAGCCGCGCAGATTTCCGTTTTAGAAATTTTCCCCCGCAAACCTGCAAGGATTTCCAAATTTTTTCTTCCAGAAAGGTTTGTCAAAAACCCCGGCGTTTCAATAATTACGCCAATACTTTCCGGAAAGTCAATTTCCGCCCCGATTTGTTTTCCCGCCACAAAAACTTTTCCTTCCGTCACTGGCAAAAACCCACAGATACACTTCATCAACACCGTTTTCCCTGAACCGTTATTGCCGCAAATCCCATATGCCTTTCCCTGTTCCATATCCAGACAGACGTCATAAAGCGCAGTATCTTTTCCAAATTTTTTCGACACATGATCCACTTCAATATAAGACTTCATACAATCTCCTTTAACCTAAGATCCAGCAAAAATCCATGCAGGATAAGAGCCAATGCCGTAAACGCCAGCAAAAAAAGCCAAATCCCATTTCCGCTTTCGCCCCAATTTTCTTCACACAAAATCCACTCTGCCGGATACATCGCGTACATATCCGGCAAATAGCGGTCTTTTAAAATCACCAAAAAATAAAAGCAGACAAACGGAAGCCCATACGCCATATAATAATTCAAAAAAATGGCCGCAAAAAATCCTGAAAGTTCCGCTAACATCCCCCCGATCAGGCAAATGCGCATCAATAGCAAAAAAGCTTCCAAGATCTCCTCCCCTTTTATTTCGCCCACAATCTCCAATGGAAAAAAAACCAGAAAACAAATCAGAAATGCCAAAAGACCGGCAAGAAAAAAAGGGAATGCCCCGCTGACATAAACCTGAAACAGTTTCCGCTTAAGATATTCCATACGGTTCATGCGGACGCAATACAGCTTCAAAAAACCGCTCTTGCTTTCCTGCAAAAAAACCGCTCCCGCCGGAAGCGACGCCGCCACTGGCAGAAAAAACACCATAATTTGAGACTGTAATGAGGCGCGGTAAAACTTCAAGAAACTTCCTGCTGCAAGCGGAGGCTCTATTTGCCCATAAGGCATTCCCAAAAGCAGCGCGAGGACGCAGATGAAAGCCGATATCCAGATCCCTCTTTTAAGCATCAATTCTTTCATCCCATATCACCCGTAAATGAAGTAAAATTATATTTTTTTAACGCAAAAAACGAAGCGGCCGCTAACAGCGCCAAAATACAAATAAACAGACTACACGACTGCCCAATCGAAGGCAAAAAATCATATCCAAAATCATGCATCCCGTACGTCGCATGGTTTAAAGGACTAATCCAGCCTGTAATCCTTCTTATCCGGTACATCTCATATTCTTCTTTGTGAAGGAACGCCGCAAGCGTTTCAGGTTTCAGCAAAAAACCAAACAGGCTGTAACAAAGCCCTGCCGCAATCCCGGCCCGCCGTCCTGCCGCCAACTGGACAAACAGCATCAAAAAACAAAGTGTCAATGCGTAAAAAAACAAAAGCAGAAGCATTTGGAAACAAACTTCCAAAGGCGCCGCGCTCTCCATCACTTTTACAGTCGATGGAACGGACATTTTCTTCCCCAGATCCGAATATGCAAGCAGCGCCGCCGTTTTGCTCCAGATATTCCCGATATATGTTTTTTTCATACATAAAATTCCGGTCACGGCAAACACATATCCCAGATAAATCATAACCCCCAGACACAAATAAAAAAACTGACCCAAAAGCCATTTTCCCTTCGTCATGCGTAATAGCGCATATGGCGTAAACGGACTAAGTTTCGGCATATCCATAAACATGAAAATCAATAGCAGTGAAGCAAGCAACACCGACGTCGCATCCCCAAACGTCCAGAGAACCGGCTCCGCCGCCTGCATGGGCGAATCAAAATATTCTGCCACATACATTGCCCTGTCACTTAGAAAAAAGCATAAAATAAAAGCAAACAAAAAAGCGAGTATCATTCTGGGGTTTTTGAAAAACCCCAGAAAATTCCAACGCGCCGCAATAACCGCCTGCCGCATTCTTAATACCCCAATCCACGGTCAATCACTGTGCCGTCAATCGCATTAATCGTCAAAAAACTCTGTGACGAACGCTCCCCGCTGTTTCTCTCAGAAACTTCTCCATCTAAAGCTACATATTCAAACCCTCCAAAAAAATCCCAGACCGGAACCATAAGTCCCGTATCATTGTCTGCCGCAGGGTCATAAATCCTTGAATAACCAAACTTAATCGTCCGGATATGGAACGTCCTCTGCGCCTCATAATTGACAATATCCGCATTTGACACTTCCATCATCTGTTCATAGATGTTTATAATACTGTTAAAATCCAAAAGCTGTACATTCTCCGTGACTACCCCGCCCATCTGATAAGGGCTCATCAATTCCATAGATTCAATCCCGTCGTCTCCCACAATTATATTACAGATCTCATAACTCCAAGGCTCTAACGTACTATCCATATCAGGAAGCCCGCCGCCCATCGAAATCGTATACGTCACCGGCACACCGTCCAATTCTCTGGCAAAGCAAAACAAATACCCTGCATCCAACATTCCTTCTTTAGACGCCCCTGTCTCTCCTTGGTAAAATACGCTGTAATCCCAATCCGCCAGAGAAAGCCCAAGTCCCAGCTTATCCACTTTTTCCTGCGCAGTTTTTTTCGCTTCTTCAAAAGAAATGCCGATCTTGTCTTTTATCATTTCCTCTGGTATATAATTTTCAGATTCTTCGTCCTCCGAAAGAAATTTTCCCTCAGTCCAATTTGTAGATCCCATCGGATCTGGCAAGTCATCTCTTATTTTTGTAATCCTAAAAGAAAGATCCGGCTTTAACGCATTCGTAAACACATAATGATAATTTCCATGTTCTGTTTCCGCCACGCCTTCAAAATGACTCTCGTCAATCTCCTTGCCTTTTTCAGTCTCATACTCTAAATTTAAAGCAGGCTTCACTTCCACCTTTTTGGGCTTATCAGGAGCCGTCTTTAATTGCTCTTGATAGTTTTCAATCACCTTATCAATATCAAACTGCAGGTTTCCGTTTTCATCAGTCCCATACATGTATGGATCTAAATTGCCTTGCGCCTTATACTTTTTCAGAAGCGTAATCTTCTCTTGCAAATCCTCTTTTGTCTGGATAGAATACAGATACCCCATGTAAATTTTATCTCCTTCAAAAAAAGCATTTGTCACCGTGTCAATTAAATCCTGATCCAGCTCCATTGCCGATACCGCATATGTATTCACCTCATTTGCATCCGGCACAATCACATTTGCATCTGTATCAATTACAAGCTTGCCGTCTTCATAGGTTTTGAGATTTTTATAGTTCTTTGGCGCCGCAAGACGTTCCCGAAGCGAATTTTTTGATTCTTCCCCGCTTTTATAATTTTTCACATTACCCGCATTCTTCTCCCTGACAATCGTTTCTTCAGGCGTTTTTTCACAGCCTGCAAGCAAAAAAATAGAAATGCAAAAACATGCCGCTAATACTTTTCTTTTCATAATGTCCTCCTTTTGGTTTTATAGTTCCATTTTAACAAAGCGCTTTTTTCAAATATTCATGTAACTGTAAACATTATGTAAAGAACTGGCTGTTTGACTGCATTCGCCTAGAAAACCCTCTGTAACCCCCATCTATCAAACATCTTCTATCTCAACCCATACTTTTGTCCCAGTCTTTACTTTGCTTTCCATCTTCATTTGTCCGCCATGCGCCGCCGCAATCTGATCGCATAACGCAAGCCCCAGACCCATATTCCCGCTTTTGCGTGACCGCGACTGATCCACCCGGTAAAACGCTTTTTTTACCTTTTCTAATTCATCAGGCGCTATCCCGCATCCTGTGTCCCTTACCCACAGGGACTTTGCATCCGCCCCCAGAAAAATGCGGCTGCCCGTCTCTGAAGCCATTTTGGCATTATTGATCAAATTAATCAGAAAACTTGTCATTAAATCGGCGTCCATTCGCTTCTTTTTTCCCAAAAACTCTCCTTCCCGCTCCAAAACAATCTCTTTTTCTTTTAAACTATGGCGAACGCTGTTTGCCACCGCCAAAAACAGATCCTCCACCAAAACATCTTCCATTACAATTTTACAATCCGGATCATATAATTCCGTCAATTCCATCATTTTTTCCGACAGCCTTGAAAGCCTTGCGCTCTCCTTGTGAATGTAATGGAGCGCCTTATCTTCCTGTTCTTTCGACAATTTTACTGCAAGCAGCGTCTCCGAATACCCCTGTATCGCCGTAAGCGGCGTTTTTAACTCATGCGACATACTGCCAATTAGCTGGCGCTGTGTTTCATTTACCGCCTGTAAAGGCTTCGTGATTTTTTTTATCCGGTAAACCAAAAGCGCCGCCATGCCAACCGACGCCAGTAACGAAAAAAACGCTTCCTTTATAACAAGCGAAAAACTTTCCAAATAAACGGACGTAATATCCTGTACATAAAAAAAAGAGTATTTTTGCGTTTGGGCTGAAATCTCCAACATATCCTTTTCCAAATAAAAAACGAGAAGATACCTCCCGTTTATCTGTTCTAACTTTGACCGGCAGGGATATTCCCATTTCTGCCACCCGGCATCCGGAATTTCAAATACATAACGGCTCCCGTTATACAATTCTTTCCCATCTTTATAAAAAGCCACGTCTTCCGGCATATACTCCCGGAAAAAATATGTCATCACATATTCCTGTGACTTATCTTCTGAATGGGATTTCTGTATTTCCTCCATACAGCGCCCCGCCGCATCGACAAAATACCTGCCCTCTTTTTCTTGCAAAAGCTCAATTTTTTCCTGATGGCTGGCAAAAATCACATAACCCGAAATAAACTGCGCCAATAGAAACAACATCATCGCCGCAGTCCACGCAATCTTATGTATCATTGTCATTATCAAACCTCCATTCGATACCCCACGCGCGGAGCCGTAATAATCACATCAAAAAAATCCAGCTTCTTGCGGATATTTGCCACATGCACGTCCACAGTCCGGCTCTCTCCATCGAAATCCACGCCCCAAAGCATATTTAAAATCTGATCTCTCGTCAAAACCCTGCCACGGCGCTTCCAAAACGCCATCAGGCAGTCAAATTCCATTGGCTGCATCGAAACTTCCTTGCCGCCCTTTGTGACAATCCGTTTTTTCTCGTAGATTACCACGTCTTTAATATGGATTTCCTCGTCCTCCTTTCCCCCATGCCGTTTTAACACGTTCTCCATACGCGCCAAAAGTTCCAGCATCTCAAACGGTTTTACAAGATAATCCTCTGCGCCGCTTTTTAACCCCTTCACCTTACTGGACAAATCTCCTTTTGCCGTAAGGTAAATTACAGGGATCTCATGCGACTTTAATTCTTTTAAAAGCGCAAACCCATCTTTTCCGGGCAGCATAATATCCAAAAGAGCAAGGTCATACTTTGAATCCCGCTCTAAATGACGGCTGACCTTTATCCCGTCAAAAAACGGAACCGGACAATACCCCGCAATTTCCAAGTTCATACAAATTAAATCATTAATCGCCGCCTCATCTTCAATGACCAGTATTTTTTTCATAGAAATCCCTATCCTTTATTTTCATTGTCAATCCAGTTTCATTATAATCAATCTTTTCGCCAAACACTACACACTTTTGTAAAGAAATTGTAAATCTTCGCCCCTTGACATTTTTTCAATCCCATGTTAAGGTTTATATAAATAAACCGGTCTATTAAAATAAACCAAAGGAGGGACTTACATGAACTATAAATTATGTGACGGAGAATACCATCTAATGGAAATTGTATGGGAACTAGAGCCCATTAGCTCTACCGAACTGCACAAAGTATGCCTGCCGCGCCTTGGCTGGAAAAAATCCACGACTTATACCATGCTCCGCAAACTTTGCGGACGGGGCCTGCTTTTAAATCAAGATTCCATCGTTACTTCTTCCGTCAAAAAAGAAGAAATTGAACGTTATGACAGCAGAGAAGTGGTTGAAACACGCTTTAACTGCTCCCTGCCAAAATTTGTAGCCGCTTTCCTAGGAGAGCGGAAACTAAGCCAAAAAGATGCAGACGAACTTCAAAAGCTAATTGACACTTACCGGAAAAAAGAATAAGGAGGCGCATTTTTATGACAAACATAATTATGACTTTAACCAGATTAAGTTTTCTCACTTCTATTATGGCGCTTATTGTCTTAGGCATACGGTTCTGCTTAAGAAAAGCCCCAAAAACATACACCTATATTTTATGGATATTTGTATTTATCCGCGCAATCATGCCGGCGTCCTACACGTCTGACTACAGCCTGTGGAACCTAATGCAATCTTTCTTTTCCACACATCAGACAACAGCGCCTGCCACCAATGCAGAAACGCTTAAAGCCATTTCAAAACCCTTTGCTTTTCCAAGAGACGCGGCAGCGGCTGTTTCACAAACCAAAGAAGCGGCCTTCACAACGCAAAACCTGTTCAACCCATGGATCATAATAGCGGCGGTCTGGGCGCTTGGAATGTCCGTTATGCTGATTTACAGCCTGTATTCCATGCGAAAACTCCGTAAAACAGTAGAATTTTCCACTCTGTCCAAAACAGCCCATGCATCTGCAAACTGCCGCATTTACGAATCCGGACAGATCAAAACCGCATTTATTTTAGGATTTTTCTCTCCCGTCATCTACCTACCAAAAGGTCTCGGTTCGTCAAAAAAACAAATGATACTGGAACATGAATCTGTGCATATCCGCCGCCATGACCACCAGATCAAAATGGCCGCATGGATTATTTTATCCCTGCACTGGTTCAATCCCCTTATGTGGGTCAGCTTTTATTTTTTAAACAAAGATATGGAATTATCCTGCGACGAACAAGTGCTTATCAACCTTGGTTCCCAAATACGGGCTGACTACAGTTCCCTCCTGTTAGACCTTGCAATGCCAAACCGCATTTCCTCTGGGATGCCGCTTGCGTTCAGCGAAGGGAACACGAAAATCCGCATCAAAAATATACTGGCTTACCGGCCTGTGAAATTCGGCGCTTCCACAGCCGCAATCCTTTTAATCTGCATTACAATATATGGCTGCATGGGAAATCCAAAAAACGAGACAAGCGTCCCAGAAACCGAACAAACCAAACAAACTGAGCTGCAAAACGAAGGAACAGAACTTCCTGCCACACCGGAAGACGAAGAAAAACTTGCCTTCCTAAATACGTTTTTAGATAACTTAGCAAACTGCCGCGCCGAAGAAATTTACGCTGTTCTTTCACCGGAATTAAAAACGGAAGCCGACACATTTATGAACAACTCATTTAACATCACTCTAAACGAGCCAAAAAAACACAGGCGGATCAACCCATTCACCCCGACAGAAACGCCTGTAATTGAAAAAACAGATTCCGGATACCATTACAAATTCAAACGGCCAGATAATTATCCGCTCCCAGAATACGATAAATTTCATTCATCTGACGTTTGGGAAGGATTTCTGACGCTAGAGGAGACGGACAGCGGAATACAGGTTACAGAATGGCAAGACGGAAGTTATAATGAAATTGCCTCGCGCGAAGAATTTGACTGGCAGTTTCAATACTATTCTTTTGAAAAAGAAGCAGAAACAGAACTAAACTGGCTGAATGAACACCCAGACGAAGTTGCTAATCTATACTATTACAACCGCGCAAACGAAGAACCGGAAAAAATCTTAACAGAGCGTTTCCATTTGAAAAATGGGACTGTAACAGACATCAACAAAGATAAAGAAAAAGAAATGCTTATCACATATAGCTGGGATGATGGCTCTGTGATATTTCGTATGGAACAGCTTTATAATGACATCTGGTATGTAACGGGAGCAGATACGGGGAAATAAAAGCGGCAAAAATACGTTTAAAGGAGAAGGGGCTTTCTAGCAAGGGCTGTGTTCAGGGATTAAGGGTTACTAAAGCCTTCCATATACACTTTTAAATACGGACGCAACCACCGCAAACACGCCTTCCATGGCGTGGCTGCGGTTTGCCCTGCCTTCCATGGCAGGGCATTGCTGACTGTGTATGGAAAGCTTAAGTAACCCTAAATCCCATCACAATGCCCTTGCTAGAAAGCCCCTTCTCCTTCAAACGGCGTTTCGTCGATCGGATAGGAAGTTTTGGGAAGTTTTTTATATGGTTGCATCTATAAGGGGGTTGGGGTTGGGTTGGAATTTTGGAACATAGTTTCTTATGTCTGTGATTTATATGGATGCTGATATAGAGTATTATTTGGGGTGGCGTTGTTCCATTGTATCTATTTTGATTCTCTGATAAAATACTATTTTTCTGTATAACTAATGGCTCAATTTACATACAATACATTGGCTTTAGTTTGTTTGTAAAGTTACGTCTTATAGCTTTTTTCATTGTTTGGTTGTGGATTTTCTATATAGTAATGTTTAATTATTCTATCTTACTATATTAGACAAATAGTTTTTGCAGAAATTTTTTGTTGTTGTAATCTGAATATTTTGATATTTTTGTTTTTATATGTTTTTTACCACTAATGACATACACTTTGCAAACATCTTTGACGCATTCTACGAATCTATTGTTCTTTTATTCTTCTTTGAATCTCTCTATATTTTAATTTTTCGTTTTGATAATTATTTTCTATATATTTCCTTCCAGTTCATTGAAAATTTCAACCATCACGCAAACCATATTTTTTTGCTAACGACTTCTCTAAGATTCTTTCTAGGAAATCAAAAAAACATCAGAAATCGCCTATATGATTGCGATCGCTTGCATCTGCGGCACATGTATCGTTTGCTTGTTCTAATCTTTTTTTGAATCAATCATTGCATTGGATCTATCATTTCCTAATACGATTTCTTCCTATTCATTGATACTCTCAACCATCACGAAAACCATATTTTTCTGCTAACGACTGCAAAAATTCTTTCTTTGAGATCCACAAAGAACCTCAAAAATCAGGACACTTATATCTAACGCAATTCTATCTGTCTCTCTCCATCTATCAGAAAATCTCTATATCTATTCCATCCACTACGCTCCACCTCTATATTCCGCCGTCTGCCAACGCTGTAGTCATCGGGCGGATGCAATAGGGCTGTCTTGTTCGTTGCCTTGTGATTGGATTTAGAGTTTCTTAACAATCCCATTCCAGTCACAAGAATCCGCGAACAGGACGTTCGCGGAAGTCCTAATGCGCCATGGACGGCGCTTTTAGGACGGTTCTGTACGGCGCCAATAAAAAAACGGGATTGTTTAGAAACTCTTAATCCATGAACACAACAACGAACAAGACAGCCCTATTGCATCCACCCGATGACGGACGCCCCCACAGCCCCCTTTGTAACTTTTCTTCTCTTTCATCATAAATTATATAGATAGAAAAAAAGGAGACTTTTCACTATGGCTATCGGTTATCTAATCCTACAAGCCCGTACCGCGCACGATGCCGTCCCATTAAGCGGCGTCAGGATTAAAATCTTAGATCCCCTCGGAAACAATGTCTATGAATTATCAACAGATGAAAACGGAGAAACGCAGAAAATCCCCCTTGAAACTTTAAGCAGAGATTTTTCCCTAAACCCCTATTTTACAGAACTTCCCTATATCAGTTACAATGTCCGCGCCCTCGCGGACGGCTTCCATTCCCTTTTTGTATCGGATATTCCCATCTATGAAGGCGAAACCGCTATCCTGCCGCTTACGCTGATTCCCATGGAAACGAACAGACGCAATGCGCTGCAAACGGAAATCTCTGTCGGAAAACCTGCAGTCGCAATGGATAAACCCCGCCATCAGGAAGGAATGCCACAGGGAAATTATGTGCTCAGGCAAGTCGTAATCCCAAATCCAATTACTGTGCATCTTGGCTCGCCTTCTTCGTCCGCTTCTAATGTGCGGGTTTCGTTTCCAGACTATATTAAGAACGTTGCAAGCAGTGAAATCTACCCAACATGGCCGGAAGCTTCTCTAAGAGCTAATATTTACGCCATTATCACGTTTGCCTTAAACCGCGTTTATACGGAATGGTACAGAAGCCGCGGCTATAATTTTGATATTACAAATAATACCGCCTACGACCAGTATTTTGTCTATGGAAGGCCGATTTATGATTCCATCAGCAGGATTGTAGATGAAATTTTTAATGAATATGTCCGCAGGAAAGGTCAGAACAACCCATATTTTACCTCGTTTTGTAATGGAACGACTGCCACTTGCCAAGGGCTTTCGCAGTGGGGTACGGTTTCTTTGGCGGAACAGGGCATGACCCCGATTGGCATTCTCCGTTCTTATTATCCAAAGGATATTGAAATCGCGCAAACGGATATTATCACGGGTATGCTTTCTTCTTATCCGGAAACGCCGTTAAAGCTTGGAAGCCGCGGCTTGAATGTGCAGACGATCCAGACTTACTTAAACAGGATACGGAAAAATTATCCGGCTATCCCGAAGATTACTGATGAGACAGGTGTGTTTGGGAAAAGCACGCAGGACGCAGTGAAAAAATTCCAGTCTGTGTTTCACTTGGCTTCTGATGGGATTGTTGGAAAAAGCACATGGTATAAGATTTCAAGCCTTTATACTGCCGTTACCAGACTTGCGGAATTAAATGGAGAAGGGGAAACGCTTGGGATCGGGACTGTGCCGCCGGATTCTTTGCTCCGTCAGGGAAGCAGGGGTCAGGACGTAATTATTTTACAGTATTTGCTAAATGTGATTTCTGAATATTATGTCGGAGTTCCAGCTCCTGCGCAGGACGGCATCTTTGGAAGCCAGACCGCTCAGGCTGTTTCGGCTTTTCAAAGGATTATGCGTTTAAATCCGGACGGCATTGTAGGGCCTTTGACTTGGAACGCGCTTTATGAGGCTTATCGGGGAATCGAGCAGAATATTCCGTCTTTTGGACCGGATCAAGGGACGATTGAATATATCGTTCAGGCAGGTGACACGCTTTGGGCGATTGCCAGAAAATACGGCACGACGGTTGATGTGTTGAAAAGTTTAAATGGATTAGACAGCGATTTACTGAGGATTGGACAGAAGCTGAAAGTGCCTGTTTCCCAGAGCGCCCCCTCCTATACCGAATATACGGTGCAGTCGGGAGATACGCTTTGGTCGCTTGCAAAAAGATACCATACCACGGTAGATGCGATTAAGCAGTTAAATAATCTGTCAAGTGACTTACTGAGGATTGGACAGATTTTAAAAATACCTGAAAACAGGTAATAAGGGGGTATCACAACCCGTTTTGGCTTTGACGCAAACGGGTCGTGACTCTATTATATTGCTGCAAAGGCAAGGCTGTACGCTAAAATGCACCATGGCTTGCCGACAATGATAATAGCCGCAAATTTTTTCGCCTGCATTTTCGTTAATCCGGAAAAGTAGCAGAAGAAATCGTCTGGAAACAGGGGCAGCGCCATTCCTAAAAACAAAAATAGAATGTAGGATTTGCTTTTTTGCGCCCACTGGGAATATTTCTCATATTTCTCTTTCGAAAACAGCTTTTCGACTAATTTCACGCCATATTTCCTTGCCAGAAAAAATGCCGCAATCGAACCGGCGGAAATGCCGATATAATTACACCAAAACCCGCCTGCGCTCCCAAATAACACCGCCCCTGCGGCACAGCCTGCAAGCCCCGGAAGCACTGGGAAAATAACCTGAAGCGCCTGCACGACAACAAGCGCAAACGGCGCAAGCAGGCCAAATCCTTTGATATATTCTGAAAATGTTTCGACAGACTGAAATCTGCCATCGAAATATGCTTTTAAAATAAAACTGATGAAAAGAACAAAAAATACTGTAACTATGACTGTTAAAATCTTTTTCGTCTTCATTTCAAATCTCCTTATGCCAGACTTTTACTTTACTGTATCAGTATAGCGCAAAGAATCGTTTTCTTTTTTAACAAAACTTAATTTTTTCTTTAAGAAAAGAGGAAAGTTTTCTTATCTGTGTAAACTCCTTAAAAGCATAATTTCTTTTGCCCAGCCGGCGTCATCGTTTGGCGTTTCTAAAATGACCGGAAGACCCTGAAGTTTCGGGTGGTTTAAAACTTCTTCCATAGCTTTTAAGCCAATTTTCCCCTGCCCGATTTTTTCATGGCGGTCTTTGTGGCTCCCTAATGGGTTCATGCTGTCATTCATATGAATCGCTTTTAAGCGGTCTAACCCGATTGTCTCATCAAACTTCTTAAGCGTTCCGTCTAAATCGTTTACAATATCGTATCCGCCGTCCCAGACATGGCAGGTGTCCAGACAAACGCCCATTTTGTCCTGTAATTCCACTAAATCAAGGATTTTCCGCAATTCTTCAAAGTTTCGCCCTATTTCGCTTCCTTTGCCTGACATTGTTTCTAACAGCACAGTCGTCGTCTGTTCGGGCTTTAATGTTTCGTTTAATATTTCCGCCGTCAATGCCATCCCCACATCGCTGCCCTGCCCTACATGGGAACCGGGATGAAAATTGTAGTAATTGCCCGGCGTATATTCCATGCGCCGAAGGTCATCTGCCATGGTTTCCCTTGCGAATCTGCGTATATCCTCTTTTGCCGCGCAGGCATTCATTGTATAGGGCGCGTGCGCGACCAGTTTTCCAAAAGAATGTTCCTTTGCCAATGCAAGAAAACGTCCCACATCTTCTTCGTCGATTTCTTTTGCCTTACCGCCGCGGGGGTTTCTTGTAAAAAACGCAAATGTATTTGCGCCCAGTTTTAACGCCTGTTTTCCCATTGCCTCATAGCCTTTTGCGGCTGAGATATGACTTCCAATATAGAGCATAACTTCCTCCTAAATGACAATCCATTTATAATTTTGCAATTCTTTCTAATGCGGCAAGCGTATTTTCATAACTTCCAAATGCAGTCAGCCTAAAATAGCCTTCCCCGCTTGGCCCAAACCCAGACCCCGGCGTTCCGACTACGTTTGCGCGTTCCAAAAGAAAATCAAAAAATTCCCACGAAGTCATTCCTTCCGGCGTTTTCAGCCAGATATAAGGCGCATTGACGCCTCCAAATACCGTATAGCCGTTTTCTTTTAACCCTTGCTTAATGGCAGATGCGTTTTTCATGTAATACGCTACCTGTTTTTTAATCTGTTCTTTTCCTTCTGGGGAATACACAGCTTCTCCGGCGCGCTGTACAATATACGGGGCGCCGTTAAATTTCGTCCCATGGCGCCTTGCCCACATATCATGCAGTGATACGCCATTGCATTGTAATGCTTTCGGAACAACGGCATACCCTAACCGCACGCCTGTAAATCCTGCATTCTTAGAAAAACTTTTTAACTCAATGGCGCAAGTCTGCGCGCCTTTACATTCATAAATAGAATGCGCCACATCTTCTTCCGAAATATACGCTTCATATGCGCCGTCATAGAGAATTACCGCCCCTGTTTTATTCGCATAATCCACCCATTCCTGAAGCTGCGCTTTCGTTAATGTCGTGCCTGTCGGGTTATTCGGCAGGCACAAGTAAATCAAATCTGGCGCTGCTTTTGGAAATTCCGGCGCAAAATTATTTTCTGCCGTACAAGGCATATAAATTACGTCGCTCCAACGCTCTGTGTCCGGATCGTATACGCCTGTCCTTCCTGCCATTACATTCGAATCCACATACACCGGATAGACAGGATCGCAGACCGCAATTTTATTTTCCACTGCAAAAATTTCCTGAATATTTGCAGAATCGCTTTTTGCCCCGTCCGAGACAAAAATTTCATCTTCCGAAATCTCACATCCGCGCGCTTTATAATCATTTTCTACAATCGCTTTCCGCAAAAAAGCGTAACCAAGATCCGGCGCGTACCCATGAAACGTTTCCGCTTGTCCCATTTCATCTACCGCTTTGTGCATTGCCTCAATAATCGCCGGCGCTATCGGCTGCGTCACATCGCCGATTCCAAGGCGGATTAAAGGCTTATCCGGATTTTTTTCGGAATAAGCGGCTACTTTTTTCGCGATTGCGCTAAATAAATAACTTCCCGGTAACTTCTGGTAATTCTCATTAATCTGAAACATGTTTAATCTCCTTTTTCTCTTTAAATATCTATTTCACCGTCAAATACTGTAACGGCTTTTCCCGTCATATAAATTTGGTTTTCCTTTTGGTTCCAGCGGACAGTTAAATCTCCGCCCAAAAGCTGCGCCGTCACTTCATCTTCTGTAAGCTGGTTCGCCATCGCCGCTGCCGCGGCGGCGCAGGCTCCCGTCCCACAGGCAAGCGTTTCGCCCGAACCGCGTTCCCAAACGCGCATCCGGATTGTCTTACGGTCAAGGATATTGACAAACTCCGTATTAATCCGCTCTGGAAATTTCTCATGGCGCTCAAACGCCGGGCCAAGGGACGGCAAATCCAAATTTTTGACTTCTTCTTTTAAAAACACAACACAATGTGGATTTCCTACGGAAAGACATGTAACGGGATATTGCTTTCCGTTTACCGTCAGGGGGGCGTTTATCATTTCTCTTTCCTCTGTCCTAACCGGGATTTCGGACGCCAGAAATTTCGGGCTGCCCATTTCCACTATAACCTGTTCTGTTTTTTCGTCCTGAACCGTTAGTTCTAAATGTTTGATTCCCGCCAATGTTTCAATATCCAGACTTTTTTTCTTGGTAAGCCCTTTGTCATACACATATTTTCCAACGCATCGGATGCCATTGCCGCACATTTGCGCTCTCGACCCGTCGGCATTGTAAATATCCATTTCAAAGTCAGCCAAAGCCGATGGCTTAATCAAAATCAACCCGTCTGATCCTATGCCAAAATGCCTGTCACTAAGCTTTACCGCCAGTTTAGCAGGGTTCTCCACGGTTTCATGCAGACAGTTGACGTAAATATAATCATTTCCCAATCCATGCATCTTCGTAAAGCGCATTCTCATTCCTCCATTCTTTTCAGATAATCCAAAACCAGCCGGTATTCCATTCCACCGCCAAATAAATCCAGCGCGCTTCCGATTGTCACGTTTAGCCTGCCCATTCCTTCTTTTTTTAACTGCCGCAAATCTTCAAAGCTTCCCACGCCGCCGGCGTATGTGACCGGAATTTTCGCCCACCCTCCCAGCAGCCTGACAAGCTCCGTTTCTATGCCGGAAGCCTTTCCCTCTACATCTGCGGCATGTACCAGAAATTCATCTGCATATTCCATAAGGCAGTCTAACAGTTCTTCGGTAATTTTTTCCTCCGTAAACTTCTGCCAGCGGTCCGTGACAATATAATAAGAATCTTCCCGTTTTCGGCAGCTTAAGTCAAGCGTTAGATGCTCTTTTCCTACGGTATCCCTCATTTTTTTTAAATTTTCATAATTAACCCGTCCATTTTGAAACACATAAGACGTCACTATGACATGGCTCGCTCCCGCGTTTAAAAATTCCTCCGCATTTCCGGCATGGATTCCGCCGCCTGCCTGAAGCCCTTTTGGATACGCTTGTAACGCGGCAACCGCCTGCCGCTTCGTTTCGCCATAATATGCGCTTGTGGCAGGATTGAGCAGTATGACATGGCCGCCTTTGATTTGATCTTTTTTATAAAATTCCGCGTAAAAGGCAGCATCCTGAGCGGAAACAAAATTCTCTTTTGCCTGATTCCCCTCATCTTTTAAACTTCCCCCGACAATCTGTTTTACTTTTCCATTGTGTATATCAATACAAGGCCGAAACTCCAATCTCCTCTCCTTTCGTCTGACAAAACGACGAAGCCCATACCGGAACTCCGTCGTTTCGCATATCATCCGTGATTATTTTACCTTTACCTTAAATACTACTTTTTTACCTGTGCCATCTGTCGCAGCCGCCGTAATTTTCACTGTTTTGCCTTTCTTCGCATTTTTTGCAATTTTTACTTTTGCAGAAGCCGCCTGCTTGCCTTTCCCTTTTACCGTGGCAATCGCAGGATTCGAAGAAGTCCACTTCAATGCCTTATTCACGGGCTTGCCGCCTTTTGTCTTTACTTTTGCTTTTAATGTGACTGTTTTATTCCGCGCCGCCGTTACGTTCTTTTTCCCGCTTGCCGTAACTTTAGACACGCTTCCTTTCATAATCTGAATAGTTGCCGTTGCAGACACTTTGCCATCTGCCGTTGACGCCATAACGACAACTTTCTGTTTTGCTCCTTTCGCAGATAGCTTAACGCTGCCGCTTCCACTTAACTGCGCATACTTGTTATTTGAAGTAATTTTCCATGTAAGCTTTTCACTTTTTGCGCTTTCTGGCAGAATCGTTAGTTCTTTTAGCAAATTAATTGATTTTCCTTTTGCTATTTGATATTTAGAAGATTGAAACTTCAAGCTAGTTACTTTCGTTGTTTTCGTTTCTTCTTTCTTTTCTGCTAAAGCTATCCTAGCTTTCGTAAGATTCGCCGTTAAAGTTTCAATACGCTGTTTTGAATATCCGGCTAATTGTTTATCCGTTATATTTTTCACAGAGTTATAAACATTGACAAACGCATTCCATGTTTTATCCGTATAATTCTTCTTTCCCGCCTGAATGATTCTTGCTGACGTCTGCCTTTCACTTTTAAATTTAGAAATTGCATTTTTCTTAGCCGTGTCTGTCTGAGTAGAGGAACCGCCATTATTCTGATTTTCCTCATCTTTTTCCCAGTCTGCATAAAGCGTTAAGTCTTCCGTTACCGCTTCTTCTGAAAAATCAAAATCTTCTCTAAGCCCTTTATCCCGATACCAAACGCCGGTAAATGTATAACCGCTTCTTTTTGGAACCGTTTCCGGCGGGGTCACAAAACTTCCCGCTTCCACTTCTTTTGTCTCCGGCTGTGATCCTTCGTAGTTCCAGTCAAATGTCACCGTACATTTCTGCGCGCCAGACCCATTTTGATTCCATTCTGCATAAAGCGTCAGGTTATCCGTTACTTTTTCTGTCGTAAAGTCATATTCTTCCGTACATGCCTTATTCAAGTGCCATTTTCCTGTAAACGTATAGCCTTCCCGCTCCGGAGCTTCATCCGGCGGAGCCACACTGCTTCCGGCATCCACTTCTTTTCGAACTGTCTTTCCACCTTCATAATTCCAGTTAAATGTTACGAAATAAGTTTCCGATGCCACTCCGTCTTGCCGCCAGCCTGCATACAACGTCAAATTATCCGTTACTTTTTCTGTCGTAAAGTTATATTCTTCCGTACATGCCGCATCACGGTACCATTTTCCTGTAAACGTATAGCCTTCCCGCTCCGGAGCTTCATCCGGCGAAGCCACACTGCTTCCGGCATCCACTTCTTTCCGAATTGTCGTTGCGCCTTCATAATTCCAGTTAAATGTCACGATATAGGTTTTTGACGCCACTCCATCTTGCCGCCAGCCTGCATACAATGTGAGGTCGCTTGTTACATTTTCCGTAAAATCATATTCTTCCGTACATGCCGCATCACGGTACCATTTTCCTGTAAACGTATAACCTTCCCTGTTTGGAGCCGTAAGCGGAGCCACTGCCGGACTGCCGGATTCCACAGTCTTCGTCTCAACGTCAGCTCCCTCATAATTCCAATTAAATGTCACGTTATGTTCAGGAATTTTATCCTGATTCCAGCCTGCATAAAGCGTCATATTGCCTGTTACCTTCTCTGTAGCAACGTCAAATTTCTGAGCGCAGTCTGCATCCCGATACCACTCTCCCGTAAAGGTATAGCCTTCCCTGTTCGGAGCCGTGTCTGGAGCTGTCACTACACTGCCTTTCTCTGCTTCTACTCTTTCAGTTGATGCATTTTCATAATTCCAATGGAATGTAACCGTATAAATAGGCACAAGATCATCGATTGCATTTTGCAAATCCGCCGCCACACTGTCTACCCTGCTTTGCGCAACGTACGCGCTGTCTTTTATCTTTTCTGCCGAAGCTATTTCCGTTCTTAACGCCTCTAAACTGGAAGCGGTATATTTTCCTGAAAGATGAATTGCCGCTTCTTTTAAAAGATCTTCCAATACAGATTTATCCACGGACGTCCCATCTGTCAAATCCTCTAATGCTGACAGCAACGCATTTTTTGCTTCCCTGATTTCATCAAATGTCGCAGAATCTCCTTTTTCTGCCACTGCTTTCGCCTGATCATACGCCTCAACATATGCTGTCCATTTTACCGGATTATAAAATTCTGCATCGTCTTTTATAAATTCTGCCGCTTCGCAGAGACTATCTAAATCAGCCTTTATATCCGATAGTTCAACATCTTTTGTATATGACATCGCCGTTTCCAGCTTACTTTTCACCTGCCGGATCAGATCGGTAGAGTCACAATCAGCCGCTATTTCACGGGCTTCTGCAATCGCCGCCTGCAATTTTGTCCAGCTTTCCTCTGAAAAATCCGTTTCTTCCAGATTTTCCGCCTCTTGGATTAGCCGGTTTATTTCCGTTTTGGCTGTTTCCAACTCCTCTTCATTCTCTGTTTTCCAGCCTGCATAAAGCGTGATCGATTCCGTAACTTTCTCTGTATTAAAATCGTATTCCGTCTTACAAACCGCTTCTTTATACCACTTTCCGGTAAATATCTGCCCTTCTCTCTCTGGCGTCTCCTCCGGTTCTGTCGCGGCAAATCCACTTGTCACTTTATTCGTGATGTTCGTTGAGCCAGAATAATTCCAATCGAACGTAACCGTATAGACTTCTATCAGCGCAGTCGCTGTCCTGTTTAATTTTTCTAACGCTTCGTCAATCTCTGATAAAGATGCGTTCCCTTTGTTTAAAACTTCATCGGCTTTTTTATGCGCATGATCAAAAGCTGTAAAGCTTGCGGCAGTATAGGCGTCTGCCTGATATGCTGCGCTCATATACTTCGTGTATAAAGTCTGCAGCTGCTCTTTCTTTGCAGTGATCTCATTCAATGCGCTGTTATTCAATGCGCTGTTTAAACTGTCCGTCGCTGCTTTTAAGCTGGAAACTGTAACGCCGTCTTTTAAAATCGCTTTTGCTTTTGTAATTGCTCCTCTTAAAGCGAGCCATCCTTTCTCTGAATAATCGCTTTCTTCTTTTCCTTCAGCAGTTTGAATCAACGATTCTAAATCCGCTATCCCGTCTACCAGCGTCCGATTCGCCGCCATATATCCTTGCTCTACAGGATTGCTGGAATAATCAATATTCAAATGCGCCAGAATTTCCTTTATCGCCGCATAATTTCCATGTCCACTAAATACTTGTATTTGTAAATAATGCCCAAATTTCCCATCTTTGTTTGTAGTTTCCGGCAAAGCCAAAACTTCTTCTGTACCGGTTGTATCTGTAACTTTCTCTCCTTCCACTCTATTAATTCCCGTTTCTGGATTGTTCATTATCTGATAAGTGGATTCATTATAGGCATCGCCTGTAACCAATTTATATGACTGAATATACCCATTGGTTCCACTCGGCTTTTGTAAGGCTTCTATCGAATCATATTCTGATAAATCCCTTGGAAATTCAACCGTAAACACCGCCGGATTTGTTTCTGAAACTGTAAATCCGCTATACTGTGAATGCCAGTATGTATTTAATTTTCCATCTACTGCCAAATTTGCGACGCCATCGCCATAAGTATTTCCATTCTTGTTATTCTCTTGGGTATTCGCCCACGCTTTTCCACTGAGATCTTCATCTCCCTCATACTGTTCCGGCAGCGTCACAGTAGCGCTCACACGCTCAGACGTCCCATCACTAAAAACAGCCTCTGCCGTTATTGTAGCCGTGCCAACTCCTACAAAATATACATTTCCATACTTATCGACAAGGGCAACATCCTCATCACTGGAGCTCCAAGAAATACTTGGATTCTGCCCGTTGCTGTTTCTAAAAACAGCTTTTAATTTGACTGAATCTTTCGCAGTAACCACTTCTACATTTGATGGGCTGATCACAGTTTCTTCTGTTGCCGGCAGAATATTGCTGACTTTAATTGTCGTCTCCGGTGTGCCTGCAAAGGCAATTTTTCCTGCTGTGTCAGCGCTCACTGAGCCGCCTGCATCTTCCTGTTCAAAAATCTTTTCCCCATTAATCTCTAAGCTGAATTTCCGATCATTTGTCCATGATATCCGGACTCTTTTCAGATTGTCCGCTCCCGGACTATCTTCTCTCTCTCCTTGATACCATGGGGAGTCGTTTTCTGAATACTTTTGCCAAAACCAGCCATAGTCATCAAATCCGAAAAACATGCCTAAGGCTTTGTCACTTCCATTCTTATAACCCAAATACACGCCCATCCAGTTATTGCCGGTATATTCCAAATCAAATTCGAAAAATCCCTCTTGGGTAAAATCAAATGTCTGTTTACTTACAAATGTTGTCGGAGAGCTGTAAGAGCTGGATGAACCGCCCGTCAACTCCAATACTCCATTTTGAGACGAAACAACCGCGCCATTCGGGTTCCTGTCAGCTATCCATTCTCCTTCCAAAATTTCAGGCGGAATTTCTTTCCACTTTGCATATAGGATAAGATTGCTCTTTACAACTGCGTTAAAATCATATTTTTTCTCAAACTTACTGTCCGCATACCAATCAACAAATTCATATCCTTCTTTTTCCGGCATTTCGTAAAGCATTTCTTTCGTCGGCTTTACTGCTTTTCCATTTAAGGCAACCGTCTGACTTAAAGCATGCACTTCGGCTCCGTCACTCATAAAAGTCACCGTAAATGTCTTTTTCTCCAGATTTATTGCGTCGATTGCCGCTTTTGCCGCTTTCAGCGCAGCATTTACTCCCGCAATATCCGACGCTTTGTCAATATTCGCTTTGCCTTCCGCGATTGCGCGCTTTAGTTCAATTCTCTGGTCATATTCATTGATATTCGTATAATTGTCAAGTTTCTGTTTCGCTTCCTCCTTTGCCTGCGCCAATTCTCTTTCTGCCGCCTGCTCTTTTGTTTCAATCGAATCCAGATTTTCTTTCGCTTCCTGCAATGCGGCGTTCATGCCGGATATATTCATCGCTTTGTCAATCGCCGCTTCTCCTGCCGCAATCGCTTCCGCCCTTTTCGTCTTGCTTTCAGCGCCATAGTTGTCCGCGTTCGTATATTCGTTCAATTCCGTCTTTTTTGCATTCTTTAAAGTCTGAATCGCTGTAACTATCCCTGCCAGATTCTCTTTCACAACAACTTTACATGCAAAAGATTGTGACTCCTCATCAGCATAAGCCGCCGTAACTGTTGTTTCACCTGCTCCAACTGCCGTAATAATGCCATTTTCGTCCACTGACGCTGCTCCCGGATTCGAAGAAGTCCAGATTGCCTTTCCCCTATCATCCTGCAAAAGGGACAAATTCTCCGCTATCGCAGCGCGGTCACCCGAAACCAGATAAATATTCTCTTTATTATCCTGATTCCCAAATGCCGCTTCCTTAAATACGGCAGTTGAACCGGACGGGCCTGACGTTTCAATTTTTAGATTGCGAATCCCTTCAATATCAAGGGATAACGACGTTTCCAAATCTCCTGCTGAAGTGTCAAATTGATACAATGGCTGTGGATTGTCATCCCCATAAATTTTCACCTCAGCCGCATTATTTCCCAAACTTCCTTCTATGACGATCTGAGAAGTAAATTTGTCAAATTCCTTTCCAATTAAATCCGCAGTAACCGTAGTCCCAGCCGGAATTGAAACTGATTTTAAGGTCTCATCTTTTTGGACAGAGGCATCCCAACTGCCTAATGTCAAATCGCTGAGATAACTGGTTGTCAAAGCTTTCTCAAACTTCTCATAAAGACAAAATTCTGCCGCCGTAATAAATTTATTTGCCCCGCCCTCTCCTGCGGTAGTCAGCGCGCGGATTCTAATTCTTCTTGCATTTTTTGCGTCAAACTCCAAACTCTTTGTATTGGCATTATCCGCCCATGTAATGGACGGTAAAGTGATTTTTTTAAAATCCTCGCCGCTTTCCGTCTCGCTGTAATATAATTCACAAGAAAGAATCCTTCCGTTATTATTATTACCTTGCCTTGGAACATAATCCAATTTCCCAATGTCTATATTTTCAGGAAGCGTAATTGTATAATTCCCCGGAACATTAACCTGATCATATTTCGTATGCCAAATCGTCCCTAAATCTTTGTCAAGGGCTTTCTGCGCCCCTTCATCTACGCTGTTTTGGCTGTCCGCCACGGCGCTTAACGCGCTTGAGTCTATTTTGTGATAACCATAAATTGTTTGCTCGTGCCCCAGGATACGGCCATAAACCGCATCATACGCCGCCTTTTCCTCATCATCTAACAGCTCATATGCCTTTGCAAGCGCAATTTTTGCATTGTGGAACTTGCTTTCAGAAGCCAAATCGTCCATTGCCATATGCTCCAACAGATAATCGGAATAACTGTTCATCATGGACACAAACACGTCTTTTTGCTTTGCTTCATCCCAGTCTTGCTGCATAAGCCCTCTGTCTGTCATCACATAGGTCACAGTTTTTATCCCACTGTTTCCTTCAATATAATACGCCGGAATATCTTTTTTAGTATACTGGCTTGTATAATACATTTTTCCAATTTCTTCATGATCCAGCTCTATTTTCGTTCCAACCGGAAAGTCAAAATCCTCATTATACGCATCCGCTTTATCTTTTCCAGTTAAAGTCCGGTCAAACACTTTCGTCCCAGACGAATTATACACACGGACTGCGACATACTTATCCTCAAAATATACATGCGGCTCTACATTATTGATTCTGACGTTAATCTTATTTTCCCCTGTTTTTTGCGAAACAACGATAATTTCGCCGCCCATGCCCGTCATACGGATCTGCATATCGTCCGCCAGCAGGTTGCCTGTTACTTTTTTATATTCCAAATCCTTCGTAACGGCTCCTTTTGCCGCTACCAGATACTCATTGCCATACTGATAGTTTTTTTCCCGTGGCATTGGAAGCTCTACTTCATAAATGCCCACTGGGAGAGTCGCCGTAATCTGGGCGTTTTCAACCGGAAGCCGCTTAACAATCTTTGACCCGTTTTTGATAACGACATATTTTCCCCGGATCTTTTCTAAGTCATCAATCGACACATTCAACGTAACATTGCTTGTGTCATTCCGTTGAAGCTCCGCCAAATCGTCTGTGCTGACAAGGCTGTAAATGCCGTTCATTACCTTGCCTTTTTCTGCAAGCGCCTGACGGACTGTTTCCGCTTCTTCATCGTTTGTATAGAGATTTCTAAGATAATAAAGCATCGGCAAATCCTGATCATAAATTTTATCTTCTAAAACTTCCGATGCGTGGATATGCCATCCTTCAAAATAAGGGATTACATTATATCCGCCCGTCTGGCTGAAACTCTCTACGATCGCCTCTGAAGAAGACATATTGCTTCCATGCTCGTAATTATATTTACGGAAAGTCGTATGCATTGCCGCCGTCGTTTTTTCCGGTCCCAGACGGTCGAGCATATTGACAAACATAAACAGGCTGTTCTTATACATTTTCCGTCCTGCAGTGATGTCATTAAATACAGGCACTGCATTACGCGTCTGCTCCGATTCCCTTCCGAGCGCATTATACGCTTCCAGTTTCGTATTTCCATACCCGCCTAAAAGCCATCCAAAATCCTTCTCCGGACGGTAAGTCGGTTCAAAATAATATCCCATAATATTATTCGTCGTCTCTACAAAAGAGTTTTCCTGATTTGCAATCGCCCCTTCATACCCATGCCCGAACTCATGCAGGGAAGTCCAGTCTTTATACAAATAGGAGCCAAGATTATCCCCGTGGAACGCGCTGTGATCTCCGGAATAGTATGCAAGGCCTGCGCCATTTACGTTCGCTTTAATAAAGAATTTTGCCCGAACGTTTTGATTATAAGGCTTATCCGTATAAAAATCCAATCCGGAATACGCATCATACTGTTCTTCAAATGCCGCCGCCCAGTCTAACATCTCATCAATCGTATGAAATTGGTAGACTGGATCGTTTTTCTTATCCGGATGATCTATAATCTCATACCTGTTCTTCCTTGGCGCCAAAAACGTAGCCGCCTGCCCTTCTATAATCGCAAACGAATCTTCTGTTTTATCCCAATCAGAAAAGAACGCCGACTCATCATCTCCATACCGGTAATAAGGAATATCACGGTAAGCATCGTTCCATTCCACCTCAACCACCGGCTGTACCGTCGTATTCTTTGGCGTATAAATAAACGGCACGCTGTCCACGCTCTTTTTCTTCTCATTTTCTATACACTGGTTTTTTACCGTGATCCATTCCCCACCAGCAGGAATGCGGACAGAATCCTTCGGGTCAGACTCTTCCTCTCCCTTCACTTCAACCAGTTTTTCCGTAGTTGCATCAATATTCAAAAGCTTTAAATTCAATTCTTTCGTAAACTCTGTATGATTAACCAGACGGATTTTCATAGTTTCATTTTCCGGCAGCCAAAAACCCAGATTCTGCCTGTCATGGTTATATCCTCTGTTAAACCCGATATTCGTCAAATGGGACGCGTCCGGAAGCGTATACAAGATCCTCTTGATATTCTTTTTCTCCGTGTCCCCACTGTCCTTTGCTAAAACGGATACCGTAAGCGTATGTTCCGCTGTTCTGCCGTCCGAGTCCGTCACCCGGTATGTAACCGTCTGATCGCCTAACTTAGACGTATCGATCGATCCTGTCTGGACAATATTCTTCGTTAAATCTCCATCTTCCTGATCATCTGCAAAAACAATATTCCTGCTATTTTCATAGTCGAACTCTTCCCCCTGATAGATCCAAGTCTTTAAAGTTCCCGATAAAAACGGCGTCCGATACGCATCAAACCCATTTTCCGATTCATTTGCAGTTTTTGCAGTATCCGGCGCTTCCGCCGCTTTCAAATTCATACCGGGCATTATGCCAAGCGCCATTGCAGATGCAAGAACCACTGCACAACTCTTTTTTAAAAACCCCATAACAAATAAGACCTCCTTCTGAAAATTGTTCACAAAATGTACAGTTATTTTTATTATAGAATCTTTCCTGCCATTTTACAACCACTTTTTTACATTATTTTTTCAAAAAAATATAAGCCAAACAGACAGAAAGCAGTCAGCGGATCACATCGAAAATGCAAACAAGCTGAAATCAATTTCATATAGTTTGCACAAAATTCTTATGCCAAATTTATCAAAAACGCCTATTTACAATCTAAAGAATACCATATATCCTATAAAAATATGAAACCGATCACACAATACTAAAATGGAGGATCTATCTATGGCATACTATGACGTAACCGCCCTAGGCGAACTGTTAATCGACTTCACGGAACATGGCTTAAGCGCTCAAGGCAATCCGCTATTAGAAGCCAATCCCGGAGGCGCCCCCTGCAATGCGCTTGCCATGCTGGCAAAGCTAGGCCGAAAGACCGCGTTTATCGGCAAGGTGGGAACTGACATTTTTGGAACCCAGCTCAAACAAGCGCTGGAAGAATGCCACATCGGCACAAACGGGCTTGTACGGGACAAAAAAACTCATACTACTTTGGCATTCGTCCATAAAACGCCAGACGGCGACAGAGAATTTTCTTTTTGCCGCAATCCGGGCGCCGATATGATGTTAAATGAAGATGACCTCGACGAAGATCTAATTAAAAACTGTAAAATATTCCATTATGGCTCTCTGTCCATGACGCATGAGCCTTGCCGCGCCGCCACAAAAAAAGCAATTAGGATGGCGGAAGAAAGCGGCGCCCTGCTTTCCTTTGACCCAAACCTCAGAGAACCCCTGTGGAACTCGCTGGAAGAAGCAAGAAAGCAAATCTCTTTTTGTATGGCGCATTGCCAGATTTTGAAAATATCCGACAATGAACTCCAATGGTTTACAGGAGAAAGCAACTTTGACCAAGGCATTATTGCCCTGAAAAAAATCTATAATATACCGCTTATCCTGTTATCTATGGGTAAAGACGGAAGCCGCGCATATACAAAAAACTGCTTTGTGGAATATCCCGCTTATGAACAGCCTTTTGTAAAAGACACTACAGGAGCGGGAGACACGTTCTGTGCCTGCATTTTACACTATATATTAGAACATGGATTTGTGGAATTTACCGCCCAGCAGCTCACTGAAATGCTAAAATTCGCAAATGCCGCCGCCTCTATCGTTACAACAAAAAAAGGCGCCCTGCGCGTTATGCCAGACAAAACGGAAATTCAAGCGCTAATCCAATAACCATTAAATCCCCGCCAAGGAGGTGAACCTATGCAAACAAACCAGATATTCGAAAAAAGATTATCCTGCCGGCATGATGAACTGCGCTGGCTCTATATGGAACTCTATGGAAACCCTTCCATGTTTGCCGAACTTTGTGACAATATGTTTCAATTTTACAAGGAACGCAGGCGCGAATTAAAAGCGCGTGATTCCCTGCGTGAGACGGAACCCGGCTGGTATAAAAAAAACGACCTGTTGGGCATGATGTTCTACATCGACAATTTTGCCCAAAACCTGACAGGCGTGGAAAAAAAACTGGATTACATAGAGCAGTGCAGCGTCAACTATATCCACCTTATGCCCTTTTTAGAAACGCCGGACGGCCGTTCTGACGGCGGCTATGCCGTTTCCGATTTTAGGACTGTAAAAAAAGAACTTGGAACCATGGAAGATTTGGAACGCCTGACTTTTGCCTGTCACAAAAAAGGAATCCATGTCTGCATGGACTTTGTCATGAACCATACATCGGAAGACCATGAATGGGCAAAAAAAGCGCGGCAGGGCGACGGGGAATATATGAGCCGCTACTTCTTTTATGACAACTATGAAATACCGTCCCAATACGAGCAGACTGTCCCACAAGTCTTCCCGACAACGGCGCCCGGAAACTTCACATGGCTAGATGACTGCAGACATTACGTTATGACAAGCTTTTATCCCTACCAATGGGACTTAAATTATAAAAATCCAAGAGTTTTTAACGAAATGATCTACAACTTCCTGTTTCTGGCAAATAAGGGAATTGACATTATCCGTCTGGACGCCGTCCCTTATATATGGAAGGAATTACACACAAACTGCCGAAACCTGCCACAAGCGCATACCATCGTGCGTTTAATGCGGATTATCAGTGAAATTGTCTGCCCGAGCGTCTTGCTGCTTGGTGAAGTCGTTATGGAACCGGAAAAAGTCGTTCCCTATTTTGGGACTGTGGAAAAACCCGAATGCCATATGCTCTACAATGTAACGACAATGGCCGCCACATGGCATACGGTAGCCACAAGAGACGTCCGCCTGCTGAAACGCCAGCTTGACATTCTCCATTCCCTGCCAAAAGAATATATTTTCTTAAACTACCTAAGATGCCATGATGACATTGGCTGGGGTCTTGACTATCCTTCCTTAGAAAAAGAGGGATTTGCCGAAATTCCCCACAAACAATACCTAAATGACTATTTCAGAGGATTAGCGGGAAACAGCGTCAGCCGCGGAGAGCTCTACAATGACGACCCCGTGACGAAAGACGCAAGATTCTGTGGCGCAACCGCGTCTATGTGCGGCATAGAAAAAGCGGGATTTGAACAAGATGATAACGCCATGGCAAAGGCTATTCAACTTGATCTCATGCTCCACGCCTGTATGTTTATGCAGTCAGGAATCCCGATGCTTTACAGTGGCGACGAAATTGGCCAAGTCAATGACTATTCCTACAAAGAGAACCCAAAAAAAGCAGGCGACTCGCGTTATCTGCATCGGGGCGCCATGAACTGGACGCTTGCCAATCGCATAACTGATTTAAACACAGTGGAAGGGAAACTTTTTCATGGGCTTGAGCTGTTAGAACAAATCAGGAAAACGGAACGCGTCTTCTGCGCAGAGGCAGACGCAAGAACCGTAGAAACAAAAGACAAAGCGATCCTTTCTATTGAAAGGTCTTATGGCGGGGAAACCCTTATCGGCGTATTTAATTTCAGCGAACATGAAAAAACAGCATGTTTAAACGCGCCGGACGATATTTATACTGACTTAATTTCAGGCGGGGTTATGACTCCGGATTGCCTTTGCCTTATGCCATACGGATTCTGCTACCTGAAAAAGAGGAAACTTTCATGAATGTATCTGACATTGCAAAATTAGCAGGCGTATCTAATTCCGCTGTTTCCCGCTACTTTAATAATGGATACATCTCACAAGAAAAACGGGAAGCTATCCGCAAAGTCGTAGAGGAAACCGGATACCGCCCCTCCGTGCAGGCGCAGACCCTTCGGACAAAAAAGACAAATATGATAGGCGTTATCGTCCCGAAAATCGCTTCTGCTTCGATCGGAAAAATTGTAGAAGGAATCCTTTCTGTCCTAAATAAGAGCAACTATCAAATGCTTCTTGCCGTTACGGAAAACGACCCGAAAAAAGAGTTGGAATATCTATTATCCTTCAACAGTAAACAGGTAGACGGCCTGATACTGGCAGCGACCGTTTTTTCGGAAGAACATAAGCGCCTGCTCAAACACTTAACTGTGCCCGCCGTCATCACCGGACAAAAGCTTCACGGGCAGTTTTGCGTTTACCATGACGACTACCATGCCGCCTATGACATCACAGAATATGTCTTAGAGAAAGGAAAGAGAAACCTAGCCTACATGAATGCAATCCTTTCTGACGAAGCGGCAGGGGCAAAACGTTACCGCGGATACTGCGATGCTGTGCGGGACAGAGGCTTTGAAGCTCTTGCCGGCCAGCATATTACCGCAGACTTTACCGTAATTTCCGGCTATAAAAAAACAAGAGAGCTCCTATCGCAGTATCCTGGTTTGGACGCCATTCTCTGCGCCACGGATTCCATGGCGGCAGGAGCTATGCAGTTCCTTGCCGAACATGGAATAACCGTACCGGATCAAATACTCGTTACGGGACAAGACGACTCGGATATTGCGAGAGTTACATCTCCGCCGATTATTACAGTACATTATTCCTTTGAGACATGCGGCGAAACTGCAGTCCGGATGCTTTTAGAACAAATAAACCAAAAAGACGCCGCTCCAAAAGAAGTAAAGCTCGGCTACTCTATTACTGATTATCAAACAAAGGAGAACCCCTATGACAAATAACGAAAGACGAGACTTAAATCTGCCTTATATCACGGACGATTCCGTTTTAAATGAACAAAAAACAGCCAGAAGGCTGACGCAGATATTAAACACAACTGACCGTTCGGACTTTGACGCTATAAAAAACATAGTCAAAGAATTATTTGGAAAATCGGAAAACGCTTTTGTCAATCCGCCCTTCTACTGCGATTATGGAAAAAACATTGAAGTCGGCAAAAACTTCTATGCAAATTACAACTGCACCATTTTAGATGTGGCAAAAGTCATGATCGGCGACAACTGTATGCTTGCCCCGAATGTGGCGATTTACACAGCCGGCCACCCTGTACATCCGCTTACCCGCAACACATTATATGAATATGGCATAGAAATCACGATTGGCGATAATGTCTGGATTGGTGGAAACACTGTCATCTGTCCCGGCGCGCATATTGGAAGCAATACTGTAATTGGCGCAGGAAGCGTCGTGACGAGAGATATTCCTGACTATAGCATCGCCGCCGGAAATCCCTGCCGCGTAATCCGAAGCATTACCGATGCAGATAAAAAATTTTATTTCCGGGACTTAGAATTTGACGAAGAAACATGGAAGGACGCGCAACAGCGGTTAAAAGAACCGCCTGTTTAAAAAGCCCCCTTACTAATTTATCATATATAAACCCCCTGAAACGTTATTTGTTTCAGGGGGTTTACTTTTTTCCAATCAAACTTCTAAAAGCTTAGAAACGCTGCTTCTCTTTGCAACATACAAGGGAAAGTCCTCTCCTTTGTAGGGGCAAAGCCCCATACTGATTTCCAGTTTTACCGTTTCATATGCAAGCTCAGGATAATTATTTTCCTTGCTTAAATGCCCCAGCATAACCGCATGGACGTCATCATGGAGGATTTCCGCCAAAAGCTGCCCACACCGCTCATTAGACAAATGTCCCCGTTCTCCGGAAATCCTCTGTTTTAAATAATAGGGGTATGGACCCGTTTGAAGCATATGTATATCATGATTTGCTTCTAACAGCAAAAGATGAATCCCCCTTAATTTTTCTACAATATAAGAGTTGTAATTTCCAAGATCCGTCACAACTCCCGCCGATTTCCCTCTGCTTCTTATCACATACGCAACAGGATCTGCCGCATCGTGGGAAATGGAAAAAGGGGCAATTTCAAGTTCCCCCACCGTAAACGGATCGTCCGGCGCAATGACATGGAACAGGCTTTCGTCAATTTTTCCGACAGACTTTGTATTTAAAATTGCCTGTTTCGTATTCTCTGTCGCATATATGGGAACGCCGTATCTTCTGGCAATTACGCCAAGGCCGCCTATATGGTCAATATGCTCATGGGTAATTAATACGCCCTTCATTTCAGAAGTTTTATGCCCATATTCATTTAAGCCCTGTTCAATTTTCCTTCCGCTGATCCCTGCGTCTATTAAAACGCGGCTGTTGGCGCTTCCCGCCATTATGCAGTTTCCACTGCTCCCGCTTGCAATGCTTAGTAATTCCATTGTTTAAGTCTCTTTCCAATAAATTTCCACTTCATCTCCACTGTAAAGCGGCTGCATATAGCCCGCGGAGTCTCCATTGACAGTCGTGACAATCGCCCGTCCCCTTGAGTCCGCCAGGTCAAAGTCTATAAAATCAAAAATATCAACGAATATATAATCCATTTTTCCAGTAAGCGTCACGGGTTCCCCATTTACCGTAATGCGAATTGCAATCCATGGGTTTTGCGGATATCCAGCATCTTCTTCCGGCTGTCCGCCCTTCTCTTTTGGTTCTTCTGATTTTTTCTCTAATTCATCAGACGGCTGTGGCGTAGGTAAGAGCTCTGGCTCTGTGTTTTTATCCTCAATCTGCGCTGGCGCTTCTGGTTTTACGGCAATCACGGGCAGCGTTTCTTCATATTGTACGTTTAACACTTCCCAGTCTATTGTAAAATTCTCATAAATTAACGTCTGAAATCCGGCAGGGCGGTTATTCACAAGTATTTCAAAATCCATGTCGATTTCCACGTCCATAAATTCTGCAAGCTGCGCGATTGTATAGAAATTTCTCGTCTCGATGACGTCCCCTTCATGGACTTCATAGGAAGAAAGTTCAATACTGCCGTTGACTTCTACAAATTTTGGACAGCGTATCGTCTTTCCATTGACAATAAACGTCACAGATTCTTCGGTATAATCCGTTATATCTGCAAGCGTCACTTTTGCGGCGTCTCCCGCCGTTGACGGCTCAACTGTAATATAACTGTTTGCAATCAAAGGCGCGTTAATGTTCGTCAGTTTCCCGTTTACTTTGACAACCGCAGATTCCCCGGCTTCCCCTCTTGCAATCCTCGGGCTTCCGTTTACCGTAAAATTAATTTCCCTGCCCCGTTTTGGGAACAGATATTCATTTGGAAAGCCCGCCTGTAGCGCGGCGTCGACGATTGTCAAACGGTTATTGTCATACAATTTAATCCGTTCACCGTTAAAATGCACCATAATAAAGCTATTCCGCTGTTCAAAATAATTTAAGCAAATGCCGACCGGCGTAACGAGCAGAGGATCTTTCTTCACTCCCGGCTGTTCAAATGTGACTTGCCGCAGGACTTCTTCCCCGCGCAGCGCCACACGCTCATACGGAAGCTCCAGCTTATCCGCAAGCCTTGTGTCAAATCCATGCGCTTTTCCGCCGCCGCCGACAATAAACGCCGCCTTGACTGTCTCACCGCCGTTTAATTCGATAATTTTATCTGCAACTTCTGTCGTAATCCGCTCTACAACTTCGTCCGTCAGCTCCCAGACTTCTTCCGAGCTGATTTTATGGTCTAACATCATAATATCCGTATATTCCACCTCGCCCCCTAACGTAGAGGCCAGTTTCATATATTCCGCCATTTGGAAATCGACCAGATACTTCTGGACAATGACTTCCGTTATCTCATCTCCCGCAAGCGGAATCATGCCATATGCGATAATGCTTCCGTCTCTTGTCACGGAAATATCGGACGTGCCCGCCCCAACGTCAATCAAGGCGATATTAAGCATACGGAAGTTTTCCGGTATGGCAATGTCAATCGCGGCAATCGGCTCTAATGTCATGTTCGCTACGGACAGACCGGCTATGCCGACTGCCGCATAAAGCCCGTCTATTACGTCTTCTGGCAAAAATGTGACAATAATGTCTTCCGCGATTTTTTCCGCCTTATGGCTTTCTATGCTTTGGAAAATTTCCCCATTCAAATAATATTTGACAACGGAATACCCGACACAGTAAAACTTGTAGTTCGTGTCATTTTTTTCCTGAAGCTCTTTTTGGGCTTTTTCAATCCCTAACAAATCCAATGTATGAATATCTTCTGCAAGCACGACGCTTTCCACTTCAAAATCGTATTCGATATGGGTCGTCACAGTCTTTAAGACACGTCCTGCCGCTGCGACGCAGACAGAAGTAAGCGTCTGGCCGATCTGATCTTCTAATGCTTCTTTTACACGGCGAATCGTATTTCCAACCCTTCCAATGTGATGAATCTGCCCATCTAACATTGCGCGCGTTTCATGTTCGATTGAATGCTGCGCAAGCACGATAAATTCTTTGTCAATCCGGTATCCAACTGTTCCGACGACATTACGCGTTCCAATGTCAAGACCGAATACCAAATCTTCTCCTATCTGCCTTTTTTCCATCTCACTGCCTCCTACCTCACCATGTCTGGCAAATGCTTTTTGAATTTCTTCATAAGCTTCTTCTAACGTACCGTTATTTTCAATCACGACAGCGCAATGCCTGCGGTACTCTGAATCAGAAAGCTGGCTCCCTAATATATCGTCAATTTTTTCATCAGAGTATCCTCTCGTTTCTTTTAGCCGTTTCCGCCGGATTGGTTCGGCTGCGTCAATTAACCAAAGCTCATCACATATTTTATCATATCCTTCTTCAATTAAAAGAGCCGCTTCTAAAATAAAATAAGAATATATTTCCTCTTTTCGCTCTTTCTCGACAAGACGCAAAATTTCCTGCTTCACTGCGGGGTGGACGATTTTGTTTAGCGTTTCCCGTTTCCCGCTGTCAGAAAAAATGACTGCGGCAAGTTTTGCGGAGTCAAAGCCGCCTTCCTTAGTATAAATGTCCTCTCCTTCAAATGCGTCTTTGAGTTTCGCAAAACATTCAGAGCCGGACTGCATAAGCTCATGGGCAAGCTCGTCTGCCAAAACTATTTTTGCGGGATATTCCTGTTCTATATAACGCAGGATTTTCGACTTTCCGGCTCCTGCGCCTCCTGTGATTCCGATAAATTTCATACTGTCTCCTGTTATTTGGCTTCGTACCAGTTTTTTCCGGTGTGCATGTCAATCTCTAAATCAACCGACAAATCTGCCGCGCCCTGCATTTCTTCCATTAGAATCTGTTTGACTTGCGCAAGCTCATCTTCTCTTGCTTCGATTAACAGTTCATCATGCACCTGTAAAATCAATTTGGATTTCAGCCCGCTCTTTGCCAGACGGTCATGGACGCGTATCATTGCGATTTTAATAATGTCTGCCGCAGTTCCCTGAATCGGCGCATTCATTGCGACGCGTTCGCCAAACGAACGCTGCATAAAATTGCCGGACGCCAGCTCCGGCAGGGGCCTTCTTCTTCCAAACATCGTTAAGGAGTATCCGTTTTCTTTTGCCGATGCCACCAGCCCGTCCAGAAATGTTTTTATCTTCGGATACGATTCAAAATAACGTTCGATATATTCCGCGGCTTCTTTTTTGCTAATGCTTAAATCTTGGCTTAAGCCAAAAGAACTGATTCCGTACACAATGCCAAAATTAACCGCTTTTGCGTTCCGCCGCTGTAAATCCGTCACTTCCTCAAACGGCGTATGGAATACCTGCGACGCCGTGATTCTATGAATGTCCTCCGCCTGACGGTAGGCCTGAATCAGCGTTTCATCTTCCGACATATGCGCCAGCACGCGCAGTTCAATCTGGGAATAATCCGCATCGACAAAGACACAGCCTTTGGCGGGAAGGAACACTTTTCGGATTGACCTGCCAAGTTCCATGCGGATCGGGATGTTCTGCAAATTCGGATCCGCGCTGCTGATCCTTCCCGTCGCCGTAATCGTCTGATGGAACACGCTGTGAATCCGCCCTGTTTCATCAATGAAGTTTGCCAATCCGTCCGCATATGTGGATTTTAGTTTTGTAAGCTGGCGGTATTCTAAAATATCCGCCACGATAGGATGCTCTGCGGCAAGTTTCTCCAAAACGTCCGCCGCCGTGGAATAGCCTGTTTTGGTTTTTTTGCCGTTTGGCATTTTTAACTTTTCAAATAATATCACGCCTAACTGTTTCGGTGAATTAATATTAAACGTCTCTCCCGCCTGCGCGCAAATGCTTTTCTCTAACGCTTCTATCTTTCCAGACAAACTCCTCCCATATTCGGCAAGGGCGTCCCTGTCCGCCGCAATGCCTTCACGTTCCATGGAAGACAGCGTATAGACAAGCGGAAGCTCTATTTCTTCATATAATTTGAGCATATCCGTTTCTTTCAGCCGTTCGGTTAAACGTCCTCTTGCGTTCCACGCTGTATACGCCATATAGCAGGCAAATGTCAAAAATGCGTCTTGCTGTTCTTCCACAGCCGCTTTTAAGCTTGATTTCCCCAATAAATCTGCCTGCGATAACAGCATCAGGCCGCAGACGTCTTTTGCAATCTCTACATAGGTATACTCGCTTTGCAGTGGATTTAACAAATAGGCTGCAATCCCGCAATCAAACAAGCGCTTACGGATCTCACCGTCCGCTTCGGGAAGCTCTAAAAATTTGATATGCGGCTTTAAATCCAAAAAAGACACGTCTGCCTGCATTGTGATTTCTTTTAGCTTCTCTTTTAAATACGCCTCCGTTAAAAAACCTCCGACCAAAAGAAACGCCGTCTTATCTTCCGCATAGCAAATGGAAGCCCCAAGAAACTCTCCGTCTTCCACAAAACACGCCATGCCAAGCGCCCCGTTTTCTTTTGCATTCGCCAGAAATTCTTCCGCCTGCGTAAAATCGCTGATTATTTGGAAATACGTTTCCATCTGGTTTTTCGGCGCGTCTAAATCAAAGCGGCCCAGCATCTTTTTAAAATCGAGCTTCTTGCAAAGAAGATACGCTTCTTCCGTATAAAAATCTTTTACTATTGCATCTTCGAATGAAAAATCAATCGGGACATTCACGTCAATCGTCGCAAGCGTTTTCGAAAGCTGCGCCATATCATAGTGGTATTTTAAGTTTTCTTTAGCGCGGTTTGGCTTAATTTCATCTGCATGGGCATACGCATTTTCTATGCTGCCGTATGCGGCAATCAGATTCGTCGCCGTCTTTTCCCCGATTCCCGCCACGCCCGGAATATTGTCCGACGCATCGCCCATCAGCGCCTTTACGTCTATAAATTCTGACGGCGTGACCTGATACCGTTCCTTCACGTCTTTGGCAAAATAGTCTTCAATTTCCGTCCCCGTTTTCTTCGTTTTCGGGATTCTGATTTTTACGCGGTCCGTGGCAAGCTGAAGCAAATCCCTGTCGCCGGATACGACAGACACAAAAAAACCCTCATTTTCTGCGCGTTTTGAAAGCGTCCCCAGCAAATCATCTGCTTCAAATCCTGCTAACTCTACGGTTTTTATGCCCATTGCCGCCAGCATTTCTTTCATCAGGGGCACCTGCTCTTTTAGTTCTTCCGCCATCGGCTTTCTTGTGCCTTTATATTCCGGATACATCGTATGGCGGAACGTCGGCTCATGCACGTCAAAAGCAACCGTCAAATACTCCGGCTGCTCCTCGTCTAATATTTTAAATAAAATATTTAAAAATCCAAACACTGCATTTGTATGGATTCCCTCGGAATTGGTCAAATCCCGCACTCCGAAAAACGCGCGGTTTAAAATACTGTGTCCGTCGATTAAAACTATTTTTTTACTCATATTTTCCTCGTATATTCCTTTAACCAGTGAGTTTCTTCGGCTGTCAGATACGGTGAAAGCGTCTTATATACGGTTTCGTGGTATTGGTTCAACAGCATCTTTTCTTTTTCCGTCAGGCTTTCTGCATCTACCGCGTCTAAATCCACAGGCGCGTATGTGATCGTTTCAAAACATAAAAACTGGCCGTATTCATTTTTTTGGGCTTTTTTACAGAGAAGCTCATTTTCAATGCGGATTCCATATTCGCCCGCCAAATATACGCCCGGCTCATCTGTTGTAATCATGCCCGCTTTTAACGCGAAATCTTCGTCTTTTCCCTGACGCTTTTTCCAACGGAACGCATTCGGCCCTTCGTGCACATTTAAAATATGCCCCACTCCATGCCCCGTTCCGCATTTATAGTCCAGACCCAATTCCCAAAGAGGCTCTCTAGCCAAAATATCCAGATTTTGTCCGGTGCATCCCTCTAAGAACTTTGCGTCCGCCAACGCTAAGTTTGCCCGCAGGACAGCGGTAAAATGCTGACGCATTTGATGTGTGATTTTTCCCAGAGCGATGGTTCTTGTGACGTCCGTCGTCCCTTCTAGGTAATGCCCGCCGGAATCCACCAAAAGAAAACCTTCCGGCTCTAAGACTGCGTTTTCATCTGGCGCCGCCTGATAGTGCATCATGGCGGCGTTCCCACGGTAAGCGCAGATAGTGGCAAAACTTGGCCCTAAATAGCTCGGCTGTTCCCTCCGCCTATCCTCCAGATATTCACCGGCGGAAAGTTCCGTCACCGGCTCCAAACCAATCTTTATTTTCAGCCAATACATAAATTTCGTAAATGCCACACCGTCTTTGATGTGCGCCCAAACCGTATTGCGGATTTCCACCGGATTTTTCACTGCTTTTAACAATTCGGAGGGGTTTGGCTGTGTAAGCCTTTGGACGGAAGCTGACAGACCGGATACAATTCTGTCATTGAGCGTTTCCGGATCATAAAGAACGGATACGCCAGAAAGGCTGTCTGTATAAGCTTCTACTGCTTCATATGGTCTGGTTTCTATCTGGTTTTCTTTCAGATACGCCTGCTGCTCCTGTGTAATGACGTCTTCCTGCAAAAACCAAATGCAGGTCTCCAGTGATATGATAAGATATGACATCACAACTGGGACATGCGCTATGTCGTCGCCACGGATATTTAATGTCCATGCTATGTCCGTTAAGGACGACAGAATATGCGTATCTACACCTGCGGATTTCATTTCTTTGCGGATCTCTGCTATCTTTTCCTTTACGCTTTTGCCGGAATAGGTTTCGTCTAATATGAAAAACGGGTTCGCGGCTGCAGGCGGGCGGTCTGCCCAAAATTGATCCAAAAGATCTTGTTTGGGATCTAAGATGGCGCCTGCTTGTTTTAGGATGCTACGGTAATCTTCTCCGTCTGCCGCATTTATAGTTCTGCCGTCATAGGCAAGCGTCTCGCCTTTTTTTATGGTTTTTTTGATAAATTCTTTGACTGTGGGAACATCATCTTCTCCTATGCGCATAAGCGTGACTGAACTTCCTTCGAGCTGTTTTTCCGCTTGCAGGAAGTATCTGCCGTCTGTCCAAAGGTATGCCTGCGTCTGCGTGATGACTGCTGTCGCATTGGAACCGGAAAATCCGGTCAAATGCCGAATTGCCTGAAAATGCTCCCCGATATATTCGGAACCGTGATAATCGGAGTTTGTCATAAGATAATAATTGATGTTTTGTTTTGCCATTTGCCCTCTGAGCGTTGTCAGGCGTTTCAGAGTGGAGTTACTCATTTTCTGTTTCCTCATAGTATTCAAAAAATCTGGTGTCCAACTCTGGATAGGAGCGCTTGAGTGAAATTGGCTTGCCGCTTCGGTTTAAAAAGCAGTGCTCGCTTGTCGCTAGGGTGCGGAGCTCTCCTGTTTTTTTGTCGGTCATACGGTATTCTACTTTCATTTTTATTCCGTTATATTCGGAGATTTTCGTTTCGATTATAACGGTATCGTCAAAATGAACCATGCTTTTATATTCACAGGCTATGGACAGTACGGGGCTGATGATTTCCATCTTTTCCATGCCTTTATAGGATAGGCCGATCTGCTCCATGAGATCCATGCGGGCTTCTTCCATCCAACGGATATAGTTGGAGTGGTGGATTATGCCCATTTGATCAGTCTCGTAGTATTTTGCATGATGTTCGTATGGTTTGATATGGATTTGGCCTGCTTGTCCATATAACTGTAATTCTCTTCCTGCCATAAGTCATTCCTCCTTTTGCAAGTGGGGCTTAATAGTATTATTATGTCACAGAGGGCGGGGAATTTCAAGTTGGAAATGATTTTAAAAATGTTGATTGGGGTGGGGTGAGGCAGTGAGGCAGTGAGGCGGCAGACGCAAAACTATAGTTCATTCAGACACGCTCTCGCTCTTAGAAGCCAGTAGCGGTTCTAACGGTCTTCATTGAACTATAGTTTTGCGTCTGCCGCGGAACGTCTTTGGGGATCAATATTTTTAAATTTGCTTGTTAGGGAGTGTGGGAAGTTGGACTTTTTTGATTTATTATGGGTTTGTTTCTGGGGGATTTTATATTATTTTTTGTTGTATCTTTTTGTTTGGGCTGTCTTTTTGACTTCATAGATGTTTTAGTTATATTTTTTGTTTTTCTTTCTGTCTTTTTGATTCGGAGCAGATTCTTTTTGTTCATTTTTTTATTGTTGATTTTTGATTTATTTTTGTTATTTATTATTTGAGTTTTTTGTGTCTTGTTTTTTTATTTTATTTTCGTAGTTCGTTTTGTAGTTTGTTCTTATGATTTGTTTTTTGGTTTTTTTATCTTCTTGGGAGACGCATTGTTTCTGTTAAGTTGTTTAAGGTTTTCTTTCCAATTTATTTTTTGGAAGGAGGGGGAATGTTGCGTTTTGTTAGTTTATTATTTCCGATTTTTTTAATATTATGGATTAATATGTTGTGTATTCGTTTTTTATTTTCTAGAAATTTTGTGTGGGAGATTTTTAATGGATTTTTAGTTTTCTTTTTATTTATGAGTGATTAGTTTTATTTGCTGATTTTACTTTTAATTAATTCAATGAAGCATTTTCAATAATATACATTATATCCTGCCTTGACTTTTATGTATGTTAATTTCTTTTTTAACGAAAGCATGTCAAAAATGCGATTCTGTAGCTGTTTTATCTTTCTAATAGATATTGTCTGCTTTATTATATCTTTATTTAATATGATATAATCTGCCTTTTGTTTCAAAAACTATCGCGTCTTTTCATGATATAATAGTTCTATCTCTATATAGTGTATAGATCTATTTTAATAAATCTATTTGATGAATTATTGATTTTTTCTTAAATTCAAAATATTTGGCATTTTCTTTGGAAAAGCATTCCAAACAATATGAAAAGGTGAATGAAGTTTCTATGGACTTATGTTTTTCTATTTGAATTAAGAATGCTTTTTGATAATGTGTTAAAATTTCTATATTTTATTAAGGTGTGATTCATGTTATAATATCCACGGAATGAATCCTAGGCTTTGTCTTATGGAGACACATAGATCTGGAAGTATGGGGGATTTTTTAGCGAATAAGACTTTTTACTAAAATGTCAAATATTTTAAATTAAGAAAGAGGGCTGATTATGAATTTAAAAAAACGAATATCTCTGTTTTCCATATTGCTGTTTCTTTTTACTGTTGGTTTCTTGGGCTGTGGCAAAACTGATCCTGTGAAAAAAACGGTTCCGGAACGGGAGGAGGCAGAAGAAACTAGTTCAGGGCAAATGCTTCCTTCTGAATATGCTGACAGTGAAATGATTCAGGATAACGAGGAGATTCCTACAGAAACTGAACTTATTTTGGATGCAAATGCGGCGGAACCATTTCCGGAAGCGGCAGAAAACCCAGACAGTATTTCCACGACGGAAATTATTACAACGGATACTGTGAATATCCGCATTGCTCCGGATTTAAACGCTGACGTTGCCCAAAAAGCGGCGCGGCGGACTGTGTTAAATAAGGTTTCTGAAGCAGATGGCTGGACTAAAATTTTAATGGAGAATTTTTTTTATTATGTAAAAAGCGATTATGTAAAAGATATGCCTGCCGCGGGTGAACGCACAGGATTTCTTGTTGCAATCGATGCTGGACATCAGGCTAAGGGAAACAGTGAAACGGAACCCATCGGGCCTGGCGCATCTGAACAGAAAGCGAAAGTCGCTGGAGGCACAAGAGGCGTTTCAAGCGGGCTTGCCGAATATGAACTTACTCTGCAGGTTTCTCTGAAATTGCGGGACGAGCTTACGGCCCGCGGATATGAGGTGCTGATGATTCGGGAAAGCAATGATGTCAATATCAGCAATGCAGAACGCGCAGAAATTGCAAATCAGGCGGGGGCAGACGCGTTTTTGCGTATCCATGCAAATGGTTCGGAAAACAGCGGGGCAAACGGAGCTATGACAATCTGCCAGACGGCGGGCAATCCTTATAATGCCGCGCTTTACAGTGACAGCAGACGTCTGTCTTCTCATGTATTAGACGCTCTTTCCGCGGCAACGGGATGCCAAAAACAATCTGTTTGGGAAACGGACACTATGACCGGGATTAACTGGTGCCAAACGCCGGTTACGATTGTCGAAATGGGCTTTATGACTAATCCCACGGAAGATTCTAATATGGCAAATCCCGATTACCAGTACAAAATTGCCCAAGGAATTGCAGACGGCGTGGACGCTTATTTTCAGGCAGAATAAAGCAATCTGGCGTACAGATGGGATGCTTTGCTGACAATGTTATGTATTTTTTCACTTCTTGTTAAATATAATTCAGGGGAAGCGAGATGACGGCGGCATTTATATCCTCATTTTGCTTCCCCTGCTTTTTCTTTTCTGTCTGGATTCCTTACTTAGTACAAATTCCAAAAAAATTTCTGAAAGCTTTCAACTGTTTGAGACATTTAATTTTGCTCCTTTTCTATGAACTTATCTTTACGCTCCCATTAATCTACATCTCTATAAACTTTTCTTTACGCTTCCATAAGTCTATGTCACTCTTTTGCGGCTGCCATAGCCGATAAGCGGTAGAAGCAGAAAAAGACGGCAAAAACGACGGCTATACTGGCAAAGTATATGAGACGCAAGTCTGCATACATCATTTTTTCCAAAGCGTGAACGGAAAAATAAGCGGAAACTGCCATCACAAGAAACGGTAATCCATATGCGGCTTTCAGTTCATTGGAAACTGACTTTTTTAAGATCTTTCCAGATATGCCAATTTTTCGGAGTGTCTGCATCCGCTCTTTTTCCTCAAAGGAATCGTTGTACAGTTTCATAAACAGTATGCTTCCGCTTGCTAAGATAAACACCAGAAACATGAAAATGCACATTGTATACAAAACCTTCACCCACTCAATATCACTGCTGTTTGGGTCTGTTTTTATTACTCCCATTTCTGGGGAAAGTGAATCCAAAGCATCGTTTGCCGCGGCAAAATTGGAAAGATCCTGAATTTTATAGTTGTACAGATACAGTTCTTCCCCAAGCGGCAAAAGACGCTTATATTCTTTATCATTGACCAGATACAGGCTCATCATTTCCTGAAGATAGCCCAGATATGGCACTGTTGTCTCTTGGATCTGCTGATACGTTTTTCCGTGAATTGTACAAATGACGTCTGACCGGTTTGTCAGCAGTGACAATAGATAGAGACGTGAAATTTTTATAATTTCATCTTGTTTTGGATTTTTTAATGTAAATTCCAGCCCTGCCGCTTTCGCAAGCTGTTTCATCTGTGAATAAGAAACTACGGCATAATCTGATGTATGCGTCTCGGTCTTCCATGCTGAATCGTCAATATGCAGTACGGTTATTTCGGTTTCATATTCGATTTGATTGTTTTTTTCAATTAATGGGCGGATCATGTCAGAAAGTCCGCTTTGGCTTCCAATAATCTGGTAAGTGTAAGTCGTCCGGAAATGCGTCATTGCTTCATAACGGTATTTCATGGCAAATCCTGTCGCAAGCGCAGTCACGGAACATAGCATAAGCACACAGGTCATTGCATAAGCGCGGTAATTTTTTTTCATGCGGAAAATAACATTATTTACCCAAAGCGTCCGCTCTTTTTGATATAAAAATGTCTTTCTTTTTGCTAATTTCTGAAACAGCATGGGCAAAAACCCGCCAAATAAAAGGTATACGCCTAAAATGACAAGCGCGACGGCTGCAAGCACATTTCCCATTACTTCCTGCCCGCCTTCTTTTATGGCAAGGAAATAGCCGGAAAAAAGAATGATAAGACCGAGAATGGTTTTTACTGTTAAAACGACCGGATTTTGACGGACGTATTCATTCTGCCTTGTTGCTGACACCAGTTCAAGCACGCTGCTCCTTACGATTTCCACATATCCTTTGATGGAAAAAATCAGATAAAACAGTAAATATACGATGCTTGGAAGGATTAGGGGCTCTATATGGAACTGAAAGGCGATTTCTACTGTAATATCTGAAATTGCCAAGAGTATCATTTGAAATAACTGCGTCGTCAGCATACCGGACGAGATTCCTAAAATCCATGCAAAAATTCCGGTCATTACGGTTTCGATGAAATACAGTTTTCCAATTTGCTGATTCGTCAAACCCATAAAAATATAGATCCCGATTTCTTTTTTTTGTTTCGTTAAAAACACATTGGTCGCGTACCAGAGAAAACAAAACATAAAACAAATTAAAACGACTGAAATAACCTGAACTAAAATATTGATGTACTCTGCATTTTTTCCGCTCAATCCTTCAAATAAATTGGAGTATATGATATTCTGGAAATTGACAAATGTCAAAATCGTAAATGCCATTGACAGAACGACGGCAAGATAATTCCTTAAATTGCTTTTAAAATTCTGCATTGCAAGCTGTATCATGCTCATGCAAAATCACCTCCCATGGCCGCCTGCATATCTATAATCCGGTCGTAAAATTCTTTCCGGCTCTCGCCGCGGCTTAACCTGCATTGAATCTGCCCGTCATTTAAAATGTAAACGTCTTTCGCATATGATGCGCTGTATGCATCATGCGTCACCATTAGAATCGCCGCCCTGCCGCTGTCGTTGACTGTTTTAAAACACTCTAACAATTCTTTACTGGAACGGGAGTCCAAAGCGCCCGTCGGCTCGTCTGCAAAAATAATTTCCGGTTCCGTAATTAATGCGCGGCACGCCGCCCCTCGCTGTTTTTGTCCGCCGGAAAGCTGGTAGGGATATTTTGTAATATGATCTTTTAAGCCAAACATACGGCTTAGTTCCATTGTTTTTTCCATGCACACCCTGCTGGACGCGCCGTTTAACGACAATGGAAGCGCAATATTATCCTGAAGGGTCATCGTGTCTAAAAGATTGTAATCCTGAAACACGAAACCAATTTTATCCCGCCTGAGTTTGGATAATTCTTTGTTCGTCAATTTTGTAACGTCTTTTCCGTCCAACTGAACGATTCCCTGCGTCGGCTTGTCAATGGTGGAAAGGATATTAAGCAATGTTGTTTTGCCAGACCCGCTGGGCCCCATCACTGCTATAAAATCGTTTTTGTAAATTTCCAGATTGACGCCTTTTAACACCGCAGTCAAAAACCCTCCTGATCCATAGTTTTTTGTCAAGTTTCTAATTTCCACTACTTTTTTTTCATTCATGGCTGTTCCCTCCTATGAATGGCATTATAGAGGATTTTTTGGCAAAAATCCTGACATTTGGATTACAGTTTTGTAAGGTTATTCTTTACCCTACTCAAAAATAATTTACATTATAAAAACTGAGACTGGGAAACTGTTTTTAGATTCCCAGTCTGCCGCTCCATTTAGTCTGTTCGTTTTGCATTCAATTTTTTCACTTCGTCAAGTGAAAGTCCTGCATACTCCTCAATTTTTTTAAGCGTCAACATTCCATCTGACAACATTTTTTTGGCAGTAGTTATTGCGCCCTCCTTTTTTACTTTGCAGCTCTTAATATTTGATAAATTTCAGATGAAAAGATTCCTAATACTTCTTTTTTTATTTCTGGATTCTTCAAAAGCAAAGAGAAGAAGTCCTTATTTTGTTCTAATCCCTCTATCAATGCATCATCAATATCATCATAATAAGAAAATTCAAAATTTTCTTCGCTGTTATTCTTTGCGCTATTTTTCAGTTTCTCTGATTTCATAAGAATATCTTTAATCTGGAGCATAGCTTTTACAGCTACATCGCTATCATAAAATCTTCCAGTCTTGTTGTTAATCTCAACAATAATTTCAGATAGTTTTTGAATCTTATCCTCCGTAAGACCAAATGCCTCTGCTGTTGGTAATTTTAAAATAGGATCACTTGTAACTTTTTTTCCTTTAATTTCTTTTCCTTTTTTCTGTACAAAATCAGAAGCTTGAATTTTTCCATCAAGATTATATCCACCCCCAGAACGCTTAACATCTAAGTAAGCGTTCAGCCCTACAATAAAATGATATTTTTTATGCAGCTCTGTATCCTCAAAACAAGATACTTGCAACAAAAATTCATAAAATCTTATGAAGCTTCGAACTAATTGCGCAAATTTAAGCTGATCTTCCAATGACATCTTTTCAACATTCTTTTTACACTTCTTAAAATAAAAAGTCAGTTTTACAGTTTCTTTTGAATTTCTATCTTTCTTATTTTTACATAAAAGAATATTAGCAAGGTCGATGTCACTTGGATCTATTATTGCATAAGCATCTATCTTTGCTTCTAAGTCATAAATAGCTGTTGGCGTAATCGAGTTTGATAGCAAGGTTGTTGTGTAATATGGAGCAAATGCCTTTTTAATGTCTTCAAACTCATTCACAAAATCTAATATGAATGTCTTTTTATTATAAGGCGGATAGATCCTGTTTAATCTGGAAAATGTCTGAACAGCGTTTACTCCTTTTAATTTTTTTAGCACATACATAGCAGCAAGTTTTGACTGATCAAATCCTGTTTGATATTTATTTGCAACAAGAAGCACTTGATATTCATCCGTGTCAAATTTCTCAGGAAGTTTATTCTCTGCAAATCCATTCATACTGGCTTCTGTATACTCTGTTTCATCGTCTTTTAGCTTTACTTTACCAGAAAAAGCAACCAACGCATGAATACCTGTATAACCTTTTCTTTTCACATAATCTTCAAATGCCTGTCGATATTTTACTGCGCTTTCTCTGGAATCTGTAATTACCATAGCTTTTGCAGCGCCTCCAAGCTCCATCATTACATTATTTTTAAAATGCTCCACAATAATTTCAACTCTTTGAGCGATATTTGTTTCGTGCAGTTTTACAAAACGGGCAATCTGCTTTTTAGCTTCATTTGTTTTTACTGAAGGATCTTCAGCAATCTCTTTATTGATTTTGTAAAATGTCTTATATGGCGTAAAGTTCTGTAAAACATCAAGAATAAATTCTTCTTCTATCGCCTGCTTCATGGAATAGATATGGAAAGCTTCTTTTTGACCTTTTATATTCAACTTTCCAAATAGCTCAAGCGTTGTCGGTTTAGGTGTTGCTGTAAAAGCAAACATAGAAACATTGGGTCTTTTACCTGATTTCTTTACCTGCGCCACAATCACATCTTCCATATCTGCATTATCTGATTCATCAGAGCCTAGAGCCTGCCTAATGGCTTCCATATCTTTTCCCGCCGTCGAGGAATGCGCTTCATCTATAATTACTGCAAAACGCTTTTTCTCCAGTCCGGATACGCTCTCAATGATATAAGGGAATTTTTGTATTGTGGTTGCAATTATCTTAGTATTTCCAGTCAGAGCCTTTGCCAAATCTGTAGAATTGCATTTTTCATTCATTACACGAATCATTCCACTTTTATGCTCCAATCCTACAATAGCGGCTTGAAGCTGTCTGTCTACAACAACCCTATCTGTTACAACAACAATATTATCAAAAATAATTTTGTCATCTTCATCATGTAAAGAAACTAATCTATGAGCAAGCCATGCAATAGAATTTGTTTTTCCAGACCCAGCCGAGTGTTGTATTAAATAATTCTGTGATGTACGATTAACAGTAAGATCTGATAAGACTTGCCTTATTACATCAAGCTGATGGTATCTTGGAAAAATCACATTTTCACTTCTGCTGATTTTCCCTGTTTCTTCATCTTTTTTCTCTATCTGCTCAATAAACATGAAATTAGTAATAAGCTGTATCACTGTTTCTTTCTTTAGAATATCTTCCCACATATAAGATACACTGTATTTATCTTCATAAATAGGATTTCCTTTTCCTGCATATACCCCTTCTCCATTGCCCATGTTAAATGGCAAAAAATATGTAGAACCGCCAGAAAGACGTGTTGCCATATACACTTCTTCTAAGTCCATAGCAAAATTTACAAGACATCCCGCTTTAAAAAGGAATAACCTTGTTTTTGGATTTCGTTCAGTTCTATATTGATAAATTGCATCTTGATAACTTTGTCCTGCTGGATTGCATTTTAGTTCAAATGACATAATAGCAAGACCATTTAAAAAGATTACCAAATCAATTCTTTCTTTATCGCTTGCCCACACTTCTTCCATAACAGAAAAGATATTTTGATTATACTTTTTGTTCAAAGCAGTATTATAAGAAGTTGAAGGTTTTCCATATAAAAAAACAAGTTTTTTTCCTGATATTTCAATTCCATGCTTTAACACATTAAGAAGACTTCCTCTATCTTTTGTTGTTTCTGTATTGATAAAATTTACAATCGTTTCTTCTAAATTTGCTTTATATATTTTACGCAAATACTCCATTTCGTCTGGCTGTGTCTCATTCAAGAACTGGAATAATAATTCTTTATCCATAGCAAAGCGCCTGTCAAAACTCTTTGTATCACGAATCATATAACCATTCTTATTTTTTAGTTCATTCATTATATAATGCTGATATTCTTTTTCAGATAGTATGTTATTCAATTGAATCTCCCCAAGCTAATCTATTTATTTTTCTGTATTTTCATTCTAATCAAGAATGTTATAAGTAGAAAAAGAAAGTTTATTTTTATTTCTTTCACAATTCCATTTGGTTCACTCGTAATAATTATACCAAGTCCTGATTTAATTGGAATTTTTTCATATTATCCAATAAATTCATCAAACCATTTAACATATTTCTCTTTATTCTTCAAACTGTCACTATATTCAGCTTTAACACAAATATCCGGCAAAATAAGCGCAAGAGGAAGCCTGCCATGTACGTTTATTCACATCTTCAATCAATTTACGAATCATTTATAAATACCTCTTTCTTACCAGTTACATATTCGTAAATCAATGATTTTTTATATTGTTCCAACACATCAAGTTGATCTCTTTTACGTTCTATTAAATTATTAGTATCAAATATTTTTTTGTCTATATAAGCAACAATTTCATCCTGTTCTTTTTTTGAAGGGATAGGATAAAATAATTCAGCTAATTTATTCCATCTTAAATCACAAGAGCGAACTCTTATGCCTGTTGCTAATGCTGTAAATACATTACTATATGCCATACTTCTAAGGTAGTACATAATATATTTTTTATTATGAATTGTATCTAATACATTCAAAACGGGAGAGCCTTTTCCTCTTGAATCAGAAATTCCAATAGCGCCTGCAAATCCATCCATTCCGTGAACCACAAGATCCCCAACATCAATACCTTGATATCCGATTTCTTTATCTGACATAGTAAAGCCTCCCTCCCTACGGTTATTTCGAAGCGTAACTTCACCATCCCTAAAACACGTTATAACTCCATCGTCCTCTTTTACAGACTTTGAAAGCAATGTTAGAATATATTTCCCTCTAACTATCTCCCAGCGCTTGGGTCTCTCCCCAATCCAAGCAATCCCACTATCTTTCATTTCCACATAAGGATTTAACCCTTTTGTTACTGCTTCCGTAATTACAGACTTGCTATAATCTTCCAATATACTAATTTGAGATTGAATATCTAATTTTAATTTTTCTATTTTTGCACACTTTTTATCAAGATAATATGCAATTTCTTTCTGTTCTCTTATCATTGGAAACATAAAAATTTGGTTCTTTATTTTTTCCTGACTTATATTAGTCTGCCCACCACCTTCCGCTTTAAATAAAAAATTTGTTTTACAGAAATCGATCCAATAATATAAAAATTTTAAGTCAACAGTTTTATTTGGTTTAATACAACAACATGCCTGATTTGTACAAGCATCTATATTTGAAATAGCTGTATTTCCCACTGATCCACCATACATTGCGATTGTGATAAATGGAGATTTATATATTCTCAATGCTTTGTTTATTGATAAAGCTGTTTCAGTAATTAGTGTTGAAACATTTTCAATTATTGATTTTCCATAAATATCACCACTCTGAATCCAATTTATTGTACCAAACTCATAGAACTCTTTGTTATTACTTGCTGGCGTTGTTCCACTTCCAATAAACAAACAAATATTTTTAATTTTGCATCTTCCCCACTCTTTAGGTATTTCCCCAATCCACTGAATCCCACTATCTTTCATTTCCCTAGCCATCATCAGTCCTCCTTAAAAAGCTTTGCAATTCTTTTATTTACAGACTTTTCAAGTTCAAAAAACTTTTGTTCCAAAACTTTACTGCTCTCTGGCTGCTGATATTTATAAAAATATCTAGTAAATGGAATCTCTGCGCCTGTTTTAATAACTGGATTTTTTGCTCCTAAATTTTCTTCAAAGAACCATTTTGCATCTGGAACATAGGGAAGAACTTCTCTTGCCATATAATCTTCTATGGATTCCTGATATTTAACAATCTCTGTATCTTTTGTAGTCTTATCATAAATAATATTGCCTTTTTTATCTCTTTGAATATCTGCTTTTTTATCCAAAACAGATAATCCATCGGCTATTCTTTCAAGGAGTTTTTTATTAGCAAATCCTTCTAAAATCTCTGTAAGTACAGGCATAAAAGATTCTGGATTCATATATATGCTATCTGAAATATTCTCCCTTAATGCTTGAATGATCGCATCATAAATAGGCTTCTTCTCATAATAAGTTTCCAGTTTCTTTTCCTCTTTACCCGTTAAAAATTCTGCATTTTCCAGCGCATATACTTTTGCTTCATCATAAAGAGAATTTAATACGCCAGAAGAAAGCATATTTTGCATTCTTTCTTCTGTAATGCCATAGCTTCTCTGCAATGGCTGCATCACAGAATATTCTCTATACATAAATTCTTCATTATCATAAATTTTGCAAAGATCATTCTCTTTAAAGTCGGCATAAAGCCTTGTAATTTTCTCTCTATCTTCTGGTGATAATTCATTCTTTTTATTGCTAAGAGCTTTTCGTAATTTATGATAAATGTTTGAAGCATCTATCAACTGGATTTTTCCTTTTCTTTCTGCCCTTTTATTTTTTGATATTACCCAGATATATGTAGCAATTCCTGTGTTATAAAATAAATCTGTTGGAAGCGCAATAATCGCTTCTAGTAAATCGTTTTCTAATAGAAAGCGTCTAATCTGGCTTTCTCCCGATGACGTTCCTCCTGTAAATAATGGAGAACCATTTTCAATAATTGCAGCGCGTCCACATTCATCATCAAGTTTATCAATGGCTGACTGGATAAATAACAACTGCATATCGCTTCCCGCAGGAAGTCCTACGCCCCATCTGCTATCTATTTTTATATGTTCAGCTCTTACAGCATCTTCAACTCCATCTGCGGAATCTTTTCCTGCCCATGGCGTTCCAAATGGGGGATTTTCCAAAACAAAACGCATTTTTATATCAGGGAAACAGTCCTTTTTCATTGTATCTTGGTATCTGACATTTTCTGCATTCTGTCCTTTGATGAGCATTTCTGCCAAACAAATAGCATAGCTTTCTGGATTTACTTCTTGAGAAAACATTCTAATGTCTGCTGTTGGATTAAACCTATGAATATAATTATAAGCAGTAGAAAGCATACCGCCTGTTCCTGCGGCTTGATCTAAAATAGTAATTACTTTATTATCATCGAAGATGTCATCACAGCCTTCTGCCAAAATAATAGATACCATAGTCTTTATAATGTCTCTGCCTGTGTAGTGATCACCAGCTTCAGCATTTTCAGAAAATCTCCTAATCAAATCTTCAAAGATATATCCCATCTTCACATTATCAATCGTTTTTGGTGCTAAATCTAATTCTGAAAAAGCTTTTACAACACTATAAAGTCTATCGTTTTCTTCCATCTTATCAATTTGTTTATCAAATTCTAAACTTCTTATAATATCCTGTACATTCGCAGAAAATCCTTTTATGTACTCTCTGAAATTTCCTGCAATATGATCTGGTTCATTAACAAGCTCTGCTAAATCGTACTTACTTGTATTGTAAAAGTCATATCCTGATGTACGACAAAAAACTTGCGTCGGCAAATCTGGATCAATATCAAATCTTGCTAATACTTTTTCTTTTGTGTCTTCCAATGCGCACTCAAGTCTTCTGATGATAACCATTGGAATGATTACATCTTTATATTTATCACTTCTATATGGACCACGGAGCTTATTCGCAATACTCCAGATGAAATTTACTTCTGATGTCACATTGACTGGCTCATCATCCCACATAAGATCAATGGGTTTATCACTCATATTCTTTAGTCTCCTTTTATATGATTCTTTATAAATCTTTATTTCTGTAGATAAAAATACCCAAATGAAAGAAAAAATATAGCTTGCCAATGATAAAAACAAGCTCTTATGTCTTTAAAAAAATGGATATAAAAATGAGCAAAAATAAAATCAATAATATCTTTATCGTCAAGTTATTATCATAAACCTCCTAGTTTTATAAACCGAAAGCCAGAGCATTTCTGATCCCATACTAGCCCAAATTACCATAAACTCATTTTTAATTTCCCACATAAATAATAAAGCATTTACAGTATAACACAAAAAGCGCTCAAACAAAATCTCCCTAAGCCAAAACAAAATAAAAAGCAGATAGAGAACACCCTCTATCCGCTTTCTTTTCTGCATCCTAACCCCCGTCTCACAAAAGCCCTGCAAACGCTCCCGCGCCAATTACAGTCAGGATGCCGGAAACGACGATGGACAGGCTGCTCATCGCCCCTTCTACTTCTCCAAGCTCCATCGCCTTTGCCGTCCCTACCGCATGAGCGGAAGTCCCAAGCGCAATTCCTTTCGCAACCGGATCTTCAATGTGAAATGCCCGAAAGACCCATTCCGCCGCCATGCCTCCAAAAATGCCCGTCACTATAATGACCGCAACCGTTATCGCCACATAGCCGCCCAATTCCTCCGAAACGCCCATTCCTATCGCCGTCGTAATCGACTTTGGCAGAAGCGTCACATAGGAGGCGTGATCCAGCCGGAACAAAACGGCAAGCAAAAACACACTGACAAAACTTGTTATCACGCCGGAACAAATGCCAATCAATACGGCTTTATAATTTTTCTTCAATAGCTCCATCTGTTCATACAGCGGAACCGCAAGGCAAATTGTAGCCGGAGTCAGAAAAAAACTGATATATTTCCCACTTTCATTATATACCTTATAATCTACCTGAAAAACCAGTAAAACCAAAACAGTCAAGACGGACGCTATTAAAAGCGGATTACATATCGCAAGCTTAAACTTTCGTTTCATAGAAACGCCTATTCCATAGGAAAGCAGGGAAAGAAACACACCGAAAAAGACAGAAGTCTCAAAAAAACCGTTCATCTTTTATTTCTCCCTTTCCGTTCTTTTCTGCGCAAAAGCGCCTGCGCTGTTTTCCCCGAAGCCGCCATGACCGCGACTGTCGTCAGCGCTATTATGACAATGTATGAAAACAATTCCGGTTTTAAAATATCCCAAGAATCCATTAGCCCCACTGCTGCCGGAATAAACATCACCGGCATAAGCTCAATTAAAAACACGCTCACTTCCTTCACGGACGAAACCGGAAGGATCTTCCATTCCAAACAGAAAAACAACAGCGCAATGCCATAGATGCTTGCCGGAATCGGAAACGGCAGCAGGCTGCGCAGCGCTTCCCCTAAAAACGCCAAGAACATAATAATCCCAAATTGTTTTAAAAACTTCAAACTACACCCTCATTTCTCTTTCCCGATATGCCAAATACCAAATAATTTACGCATGGGGGATATTTGTAAATTCCGAAATTTCCTTATTTATTGTAACCAAATCGCAGACATTTAAGTCATGCACACTGGCATGCCCCGTAATTCGCGCAAATGTTTTCAATTCTTCTTTCGTCACATTTAGATAATTTGCCACTCTTTTGGCCGCCTGTTCTGTCTTTAACCGCTCTCTTAATTTTGGGTCCTGCGTCGCAATTCCCACCGGACAGTTTCCCGTTCCGCAAATGCGGTACTGCTGACACGCGGCGGCAATCAAAGCCGCGCTTGCAACTGCGACTGCATCCGCCCCCATGGCAAGCGCTTTTGCCACATCTGAAGACACCCTTAAGCCTCCCGTTATAATAAGGGAAATATCCGAGTTTATCGAATCCAGATATTTTCTGGCGCGGCATAATGCGTAAATCGTCGGGACGCTTGTCGCTTCACGCAGGAAAAACGGACTTGAACCCGTCGCTCCGCCCCTGCCGTCAACCGTAATAAAATCCGGCTCCGCATATACGCAGTATTCCAAATCCCGTTCAATCCGCCCAGCGGCAATTTTAATGCCGATTGGCCTTCCGTCAGAACGGGCCCTGAGCATGGAAACCATCTCTTTTAAATCTTCCTTTGAATTTAACTCCGGAAATTTACTCGGGCTTTGTACGTCCTCACCCTGTTTCTTTCCACGCAGGGCCGCAATTTCCGCAGTTACCTTTTCACCGGGAAGATGCCCGCCCATTCCGGGTTTCGTCCCCTGCCCGATTTTAATTTCAATCGCATCCGCGCTGCGTAAGTTTTCGTCCGTAACGCTGTATTTATTCGGAATATATTCAAATATGTATTTGTAGGAAGCCGCCTTTTCTTCCGGCAAAATCCCGCCTTCGCCGCTGCACATTGCCGTCTTTGCCATTGCCGCTCCCTTTGCAAGCGCAACTTTAACTTCCTTAGACAATGCGCCAAACGACATATGCGAAATATACACCGGCTGATCCAAAATCATCGGCTTTTTCGCATGTTTCCCAATCACCGTCATCGTCGTGACAGGCTCATCTTCTTCTAATGGCGGCGGGTTTAACTGCGCGCCCAATAAGAGAATATCGTCCCAGTTTGGCATTGGCATTTTCGTCCCCATTGCGCCGCTTATGCTCTTTCCTGTCACTGCCATTTGATGGATTTCTTCCATGTAACGGCAAGATTCATCGACACGGTATAAATTTTTATCATAATTCAAGTCCAAAGACGGTTCCGTTTTCATACTGCTTCCCTCAAAAGCCGCATTTGCCTGTCCCGTAGGCTCCTCTCTAAACTTTTCTTTCGGATTATGGCAAACCGGACAATCGTCTGGCGCCTGTTCTCCTTCATAGACATAACCGCATATTGTACAGATAAATTTTTTCATCGTTTTCTCCTTTTCCATTAAAATTGAATTACTCTATTTTAACACGTTTTTTTCCATATTTACAACTGTTGATGATACCAGATAAAAATAAATTTTTGTTTTATGAAAAATTCCTTTCCTGTCTTTTCCAGAACACTATGCCCGTGGCGCCTCAATTAAAAATCTGGTAAACCTTCCCTTTTCACTTTCCACGGATAGCTCATGCCCCAGTTTTTCCATAATCTTCTGCGACATATAAAGCCCCATGCCCGTCGATTTATATTTCCCATTATGATGGCTTCTCCCCGTATACCCCTTTTCAAACACCCTGCGGATATCCTGCCTGTCTATCCCCTCCCCATGGTCTTCCACAAAAAGCAGAAGTTTTGCGTCCTTTTGCTCACTCCAAATTTTTAAAAATGGCGAATCACAGGCATATTTCACTGCATTGCTGATACATTGGTCCAGTACATAGACGAACCAGTTTTTATCCGTATAAATCAAACCGTCCTCCACATCAATCTCAATTTGGAAATGCTGTTTAATTAAAAAGAACTGGTTGTTATGCACGGACGTTTTCACACAGTCCAAAATACGGGTCGGCCTCATCTGAATGTCAAATAAACTGCTCTGCGCTTTACAGCCAAAAAGAGCCGACTTCAACTGCTGATTGATCCGTTCTAACTGTTCTTTTAACGATGCGCGCAGCCTGCCGTCCTCAATTTTTTCTGCCATCAGAAGGCTTGCCGACAAAGGAATTTTCACTTCATGGCACCACTTTGCAATATAATCCTGCAAATCACAATTCATTTCAAATTGCTCATTTAATTGTTTTTTCAGCGCCTCCACGTCGTGTTCTATAATCTCATAGCCTTCTATATTGGGAAACTCCTGATAAATCACCGTTTGAAGCTTTAAAAGCCCCTTTTGCCTCTGCATTTCCCTATGATGCTTTGCCGCATCCGCCCCGACGCATAACCCGCCTGCAAACGCCAGCAAAACGTCCAGATACACCAAATACGATATGTTTACCTCAGGCAAAAGAAATAAAAAATAGAGATTATAGCAAAGGCACAGAACAAAACAGCAAATAAACGTTTTTTTCCTTTTTTTCAGATAGCTATGCAATAAAATAACCCTGCCCTTTCTTCGTCTGAATGATCTCCTCCCCACAGATTTCCTTGAGTTTATTCCTTAACCTGCTGATTAACGTCGTCAGCGTCCCGTCTGATACAAACTCGTCCATTCCCCACAGCTCCATCATCAATTCTTCCCGCAAAACCACCGACGGCTTACACTCTAAGAGCTTTCCCATTATTTTTTTCTCAGACTTCGTCAAATCCAATTCACTCTCCTGATAAAACAACGAAAACGTATCCTGCTCAAACGAAAGCCCCGCCGCAAGCAAAACACGTTCCCTTACCTTATATTGATATGCGCGCCGCAGCGCCGCGTCTATCTTTGCTTTTAAAAGCGCAAGCCCAAACGGCTTTTCCACATAGTCGTCCCCGCCCTGCGCGATCGCCATAATTTTATCCATATCATCATTTTTACTGCTGATAAATAAAATCGGGACGTCCGAAACTTTCCGAATCTGGGCGCACCAGTAAAACCCGTCAAAAAAAGGCAGATTAATATCTAATAAAACTAAATGTGGGCTAAGACGCTGAAAGTCTGAAACAATATCTTCAAAGCTATCCGCTTTGACTGCCTCATATCCCCATTTTTCCAAAAACTGCCTCACTTCGTCTGCCAATGCCTCGTCATCTTCAACCAAAAAAATCTTCATTTCCCTTTCCAAGCGCTTTCACTCCAATCCAAAACACGCGGCACATACAGTCCCAATCCCCTTTAACCGCGGCTAAACCTCTGGGATAACGGCCAGACGTATGATTACGTCGTATGATGCACGACTACCGTCTGATACGGAATCAAAATCCCATTTTTGCGGAACCCTTCCACCAATTCCGCGCGTATATCACTGCACGCCAGAAAACTGTCATCTAAGTTTTCCGTCCAGACCGTCGTTTTTAAAATGATCCCATTTTGCGTATACCCTTTGACAAACACCTTATTTTCTTCTGTATTTAAGGTCAGCTTATTTGCAATGCAAATTTCCTGCATACACTTCTTCGCTTTCTCTATATCCGCTTCATATGAAATTTCAATTTCCATAAAATTCCCAATATTGCCCGTATAGTTTGTATTCGTAATCACGGCGGAATCCATTACAGAATTTGGCACAATACAGCTTTCCCCATTAAACTGCTGGATAATTGTATGGCGGATTGTAATATCCTTGACAATCCCCTCCGCAATTACGCTGCTGCCCTGAACCACCCTGATTTTTTCATCTACATTATAAGGCTTTGAAAATGAAAGAGAAATGCCGCTGATTACATTTGAAAGCGCCTGCTGCGCCGCAAACGTCGCAATCGCAACAAACAGCGAACTGCTCTGCAGCAGTGTTTTGCTTATATCCTTTGTCACTTCAAACTGCTGCGCCAAACTGTAAAGCACCACTATCACAATCAACACATTTAAAATGCTTTTAATAAACCGCAGATGCACAGAATTATGTTTCCTTGACATAATGCGGAATACCAGATTCACAACACGGTTTAAAAGCAGTTCCGCAAGAATAAAAAGCCCAATTTTTATCACACTGTCCATACAAGAGCCTCCTACTTCTGATTCACTTCCCGAAGCCCTTTCAGCAGATGGATCTCAATACTCCCCCGCTCCATATCTACTTTTTTTATGCACTGCTTAATCGCCGGGACAAGCAAATCTGGAGCCCCTTCCTTCGTTATCACATAAATGTCATTTGCCGCCGACGAAATCACGTCAGAAAGCTTCCCTAACTCCTCCCCTTCATCTGAAACCGCCGAAAGCCCAATTAAATCCGCAATAAAATATTCATTTTCCCCCAATGGAACCGCCTGATCCCTTGTCACAAACAGCTCCATTTTACGCAGCGCAAGCGCGTCGTTCATGTCGTCCAGACCTTTGAATTTTAAAATCACCATATTTTTGAAAAAACGGACCTTCTCGATTTCCATCCTTTCTTTCGACTTTCCCGTATCCAAAATCACCTGATCTAACTCCAAAAACCGTTTCGGATCATCTGTCGTTGGAAAAACCTTTAACTCCCCGCGGACGCCGTGTGTATTTGCAATCACTCCTACTTTTAATAACTCATCCATTCGCATTTTCTCCTGCCAATCAACTATTTTTGATGATAGTATCACAAATATGGAAAGATAGCAACTTTGAAACTGCCTGTTTTCACACAGAATAGAAAACTGCATTTTTAAGGAAGCCCTTACAAATCCAGTTTCGCGAAAGCCGCCCGCCGCTGTCCAAAAAATATTAGAAAATTATATTCCCCAGAATTGACACATCAAAATTTATTTGCTAAAATGAGAAAATTAAAAAAACGCTATACAAAGAAAGTGAGGATTTTACCATGGGCACAATTATCGGCGAAGGATTTACATTTGATGACGTACTGCTCGTTCCGCAGTATTCTGAAGTTACGCCAAACATGATCGATTTAACCACATACCTTACCAAAAAAATCAAGCTGAACATTCCAATGATGAGCGCAAGCATGGATACTGTAACGGAACACCGCATGGCAATCGCTATGGCAAGACAAGGCGGCATCGGCATTATCCACAAAAATATGTCCATTGACGCTCAGGCAGACGAAGTCGATAAGGTAAAACGTTCCGAAAACGGCGTCATTACCGACCCATTTTCCTTAAATCCAGAACATACACTGCTCGACGCCGAAAATCTTATGCGGAAATTCCGTATTTCCGGCGTTCCAATCGTAGAAACTGGCAGCAAAAAGCTTGTCGGCATCATTACAAACCGAGACTTAAAATTCGAAACAGATTTCTCCAAAAAAATCAGCGAATCCATGACTTCTGAAAATTTAATCACCGCGCCGACAGGCATTTCTTTAGAAGACGCAAAACGGATTCTTGCAAAAGCCAGAAAAGAAAAACTGCCTCTTGTAGATGAAAACTACAATTTAAAAGGTTTAATCACGATAAAAGACATTGAAAAGCAAATCCGCTACCCATTGTCCGCCAAAGACGATCAGGGCCGCCTGCTTTGCGGCGCCGGAGTTGGCATAACGCAGAATATGTTAGAACGTGTTGACGCGCTTGTCCACGCGCACGTTGACGTTATCGTCCTTGACTCCGCCCACGGGCATTCCAAAAATATAATAGAAGCTGTCCGCAAAGTAAAACAAGCCTATCCCGATCTTCAGGTCATTGCCGGAAATATAGCTACTGCCGCCGCCGCCAAAGATTTAATTGAAGCGGGCGCAGACGCAATAAAAGTCGGCATAGGGCCGGGTTCCATCTGTACGACGCGCGTCGTTGCCGGAATCGGCGTTCCACAGATGACTGCGGTTATGGAGTGCTATGACGCGGCTAAAAGTTACGGCATCCCGATTATCGCGGACGGCGGCATCAAATATTCAGGCGACATGACAAAAGCCCTTGCCGGCGGCGCAAATGTATGTATGATGGGAAGTATGTTTGCCGGATGCGACGAAGCTCCCGGAACGTTTGAATTATATCAGGGCCGCAAATACAAAGTGTACCGCGGAATGGGTTCCATTGCCGCTATGGAAAACGGAAGCAAAGACCGCTATTTTCAGGAAGACGCCAAGAAACTTGTGCCGGAAGGCGTAGAAGGCCGCGTCGCATATAAAGGCAGCGTAGAAGATACAATTTTCCAGCTTATCGGCGGCATACGTTCCGGCATGGGTTACTGCGGATGCCCAACCATTTCCGATTTGCATGAAAACGCCAAATTTGTCAAAATTTCCGCGGCATCTTTAAAAGAAAGCCATCCACATGACATTCACATCACAAAAGAAGCGCCGAACTATTCTATAAACGAATAGCCTGTTACAAATAAAGATACGGCAGGCCGCACAAAATGCCAAGCAACGCCCCCGCGATAACGTCCTTTGGGAAATGCGCGCCGCCTGCCACCCGAATATAGGCAAGCAAAATGCCCATCGCCCCGATTGTGGCGCCTGCCGCCCTGTTCCAATAAAAAAATGTCATCGCAATGACAAAAGCCGAAAACACATGGCGGCTCGGAAAAGACTTCCCAACCGTTTCTTTCTTTAACAGCGGCTGAATGGAAAACACCTCATAAGGCCTTGGCGCTGAATATGCCTTACGAAAGACGGACAACAGCACAAAGGAAATTGCTGGAATCAAACAGCAATAAAACAACTGTTCAAAGCGCTGGAAAAAGGCAAACCCAGCCAATAAAACAGGATATGCCAAAAACACCGCCCCAGTGATTGCTTTGTCTGTATAACGCAGCGCTGCCGCGCCGTGTTTGAACTTCCGAAACGGACTGGACCATTTTTCATATTGTTCTTTTGTCATAAAACCACTCCTTACATTCCGTTAAAGAATAGCTTATTTCCAGCGTAAACGCAAGAAAAAAGTGAAAATGGATAATCCATTTTCACTTTTTTCGTTATCTTGTTTTTGTCTTGTCTTTCGTCGTATCTTTTGTGGCATTGCTTTCGCCTTTGCTGTTTTCATTTGTTCCGGAAACATTGGAATTATTTTTGTCATTCGTTTTGTTTGTCCCATTGGTTCCGTTCGTTCCATTTGCGCCGTTGGTTCCATTGTTCGCCGCATTTTTATCTGTGGCGTTGGTTCCATTGTTGGAATCGTCATTCTTATTTACAGCATTCCCATTTCCGGTTGCATCGTCCACTGCGTCCTCAATATCGTTTCCAATATCTTCCGCTCCGTCCATAATGGCGTCTCCGGTATTTTCTACCGCATCTTCCACATCATCTGCCGCATTGTTCTTATCATTGGCATTATTGTTTCCGGCGGTTCCGTTATTTTTGTCTACTGCCTCTGTACTGCCGTTTGCGCTGTTATTCGTGTCATTTTTATCGTTGTCGTCCCTTGTCCCACAAGCGGCAAATGACATTGCCATCACGCCCAATGTACAGCAGATCAGCAGTTTTTTAAAATTTTTCATAAAAAAATTCCTCCTTTCCTGCTCATGTATGAATCGCTGTCGGATTCCTGATATAGTTTGCTCCATTTTTATATTTTTATTCAGATTTCTTACGATTTCATTTTTAATCAAATATCAGCTTTCTTAAGATTTCATTTTTGGATCAAATATCAGGCTTGCCAGATACCCAAATACCAAAGCCGCCGAAATGCCGACTGCGCTTGCGGTAAACCCGCCCATAAAAATCCCTAAAAACCCTTCGGCGTCCACCGCTTCTTTGATTCCTTTCCAAAGCGTGTTCCCAAACCCAAGCAATGGCACGCTTGCGCCTGCCCCTGCGTAATCAATTAACGGCTGGTAAATGCCCACTGCGCCCAAAACCGCGCCGCCACAGACTAACAGCACCATAATCCGCCCCGGCAGCATTTTCGTTTTTTCCATTAAAATCTGAGTCAGCGCGCAAATCAGCCCGCCTACCCAAAACGCATTCAGATACTCCATATTACGCCTCCTCTCCAATATGTTCCAACACAACCGCATGGGCAATTCCCGGAACATTCTGCCCTTCATTAAAACTGACAGTCGAAAGCAACGCCCCTGTCGGAACAAATAAAATCCTTTTATAACTGCCATCTTTTAACTTCGGGAGATAATGGGCGGAAAGCGTCACTGCTGAACAGCCGCATCCCGAACCGCCCGAACCAGTCCCCTGCGTTTCTTTGTCATAAATTAAAATGCCGCAGTCTTCATGCGTTCCTGAAATATCAATATTCTTTTTTGAAAGAAGATTGCATAAAATTTCCTGCCCGACATATCCTAAATCTCCGGTCACGATTTTGTCATAATCTTTTGGCTTCCGCCCGAAATCCTCCAAATGCTGCGCAATCACGTCCGCGGCGGCAGGAGCCATTGCCGCTCCCATATTCATTGAATCTTTTATTCCCATGTCTACGATTTTACCAGTGGTAATTCCGGTAATTCTCGCTTCTCCTTTTTTGCTGGACAAGAGAAAGGCTCCGCTTCCCGTAACCGTCCAGGTAGCTGATACGGGTCTTTGATTGGCATACTCCAAGGGAAATCGAAACTGTTTCTCCGCGCTTGCAAAATGGCTTGACGTAAGCGCCGCCACGCATTTCGCATATCCCGCCCCGACGCACATTGCCGCAAGCGACAAAGATTCTCCCGCAGTGGAACAGGCGCCATATAGCCCGAACAAAGGAATTTCATAATCCATCAGCCCAAATGAAGTCGCTATATTCTGCCCCAGCAAATCCCCTGCAAATAAATAACGGACGTCCTTTGGCTTTAAGCCCGCTTTTCCCACTGCAAGCGCAAGCGCTTCTTTTTGCAGCGTACTCTCCGCCATCTCCCATGTGTCCTCGCCAAATTTATCATCTTCACAAATCATGTCAAATGCGCCGCCAAGCGGCCCTTCACCCTCTTTTTTCCCCACGACAGACGCGCTCGAAATCACATAGACTTCCTTCGGAAAAGAAAGGCTCTGTTCACCTATATAATAAGTTTCTTTTGCCATCGCTCTTATGCTCCTGTAAATTATTTTTCAATTAGTATTGCTTTTTCTTTTTAATTTATACACAGAAACAGGGCAATGTCTCCTTGAGCTTTTGCATTACGCTAAAATAGCATATTTAATTATGTAAAATTATGATTTTATGAAATTGCAATATTAAAATTTCTTTATAAGTGTAACAAAAACATAATTGTGTCCTATTTTAATTTGTAACTCTCTAATATAAATCTGGCTATCTGTTTTAAGATTTATGAAAAACTTTTTATTTTTTGTCTTCAATTATCTGCTTTTACAAATTTCCAGAAAAACAATTTATTTTCTTTTTTTGGCGTATTTAATAACTAAAAGACATACGAGACTGTATATAGAAAAGATTATGAATTATTTATAACAACATTTGTTTAAACTACCAGATTCAATATCTTATTATAATAGATTTCAATTAACAGACTTCAATATATTCAAACAAATTAAGTTTAACTAAATTTTCAAAAAAGACCAAAACAAAATATCATTTTAGGAATATAGAATCCGGTTATATTGACCGCCTTATGCCAGAACGCAGATTTGACCAAACTTTATATTTTACTATGAAGGGAAATAATTAAAAATATAGAAATCTGTATTCCTAACAATTATAGCCTGCTATCATACTGCGCCTAACCATGATGATATTGCAAAAAAGGACAGGAAAGCCCTAAATCCATACAAACTTTTCCTGTCCTATAAAAATCCTTTACTTTTCCATCATCTCGTTATGAATCAATATCCATCGTCCACCCATATTTGTCTTCTACATTTCCCCACTGGATTCCAGTCAGGTAATCATATAATTTCTGGGTCAATTTTCCAATCTTAAAATCATTTACTTTCACTGCATCGTCTTGATAGACCAATTCCCCAACCGGAGAAATCACTGCGGCTGTTCCTGTGCCAAACGCTTCTTCTAAGCTGCCGTCATGCCCCGCTTTCATTAAATCATCTATGGCAAGATGCGTCTCATGAATCTTGTAGCCCCAGTCTTTCAAAATATGGAGAATGGAATCCCTCGTCACTCCCGCCAAAACTGTGCCTTCAATCGGGGCTGTATAGATTTCCCCGTCAATTTTAAACATAATATTCATCGTGCCGACTTCTTCCACATACTTACGGTGTACGCCATCTAACCAAAGCGCCTGCGCGCATCCCATCTTTTCCGCTTTCACTTGCCCTAAAATAGACCCTGCATAGTTTCCTCCGCATTTCGTAAAACCTGTTCCGCCCAAAACTGCGCGGACTAATTCATTTTCCACTAAGATCTTGACTGGGTTTATGCCTTCCGCATAATACGCCCCGACCGGACAGCAGATTACCATAAATTTATAGCTTGTAGCCATATGCACGCCTAACGCATTTTCCGTCGCAAACATAAATGGGCGGATATACAAAGACGTCCCCTCCTCTGACGGAACCCATTCCCGCTCTACTTTCACGAGCTCTTTCACAGCCTGAACAAACATATCCACCGGAAATGCCGGCATACATAACCGTTCATTGGAACGGATCATACGCTCTGCATTCATCTGGGGACGGAAAAGCTGGATTTTCCCTTCTTTTGTACGGTATGCCTTCATTCCCTCAAACGTCTCCTGCGCATAATGCAGGGTCACGCAGGCAGGATCTAAGGAAAGCGGCGCATACGGCGTAATTCTGGCGTCTTTCCAACCGTCTTTCACTGTCCAATCCATGACAAACATATAATCTGTCATATATTTTCCAAACCCAAGATTCTTCTGATCTGGTTTTTCCTTTAACTGTTTTGCTTCTTCAAATCTGATTTCCATACTATTACCTCCGGTTTCATCTGTCACACTTTAACAAAACTGCCTATCTAAAATCCATTATTATACTTTTTCAAACAAGTGTCAAGACACTTTGAAGCCTCATCGGGAAATCAAGGAACCCAACTGCCCGAAGTTAGAAAAAGAAGCAATAAAAAGACAAAAATTTTCATATTTTATCTTGACTTTTTTCACCAGAAACGATATTATATTTTATGTCAGCGTTTGCAGGAATGGCGGAATTGGCAGACGCGCAGGCTTCAGGTGCCTGTGGCAGCAATGTCGTGAGGGTTCAAGTCCCTTTTCCTGCATGATTTAGACAGCCTTAAAGCATTGATTTCTCATTGTTTTTAAGGCTGTTTTTTTGTATTGCAATGCTTTCTCAATAACAAGTCTGCCCCCATGTGTACCGTCACATGGGGGCAGACTTTCTTAGCGCTTATTTTATTTTTGCTTTTTTACTCATTCCTGAGCTTTTCAACTTCTTCAATAATTTATCCCGCTTTTTCCCCTTTAAAGATTTTGGAACTTTAACCGTCATCTTTGAAGACGTCTGTCGAAAAGCTTTTTTCTCAACCTTCTGTATTTTAGTCCCTTTAAAAATGACATTCTCTAACTTCCTACATTTTGAAAACGCATTTTTGTCTATCCTTGTAACATTTTTTCCTATTACTGCTTTTTTAAGCTTTGAAAATTTCGAAAAAGCTTCCTTTCCAATCTTTACAACTGTATACTTTTTGCCATTCCAGTCAACCGTTGGCGGTATAACCACTTGTTTCGCTTTTTTATCTAACCCTTTTTCAAGAAGAACGGTTGACTTCTCTTTATCCAAAATTTGATACTTGAATTTATTCTTGGTAAATGTTGTTTCTTCCGGAATGATAGCTTTCTTCTGGAATTTCGCTGTCAGCGTAGTATTTCCGGTTACAGTAAAGGTGTAAGAAAGCAGTCCCGACACTTTTTTATTTCCCTGATACCAGCCGGCAAATTCATAGCCTGTATTTACCTTCGCCGTTACCGTTATCTTGCTTCCTATATCTATAGACTTTGCGCCGCCTACCGCCGTGCCGCCTGCGATTGCATTCACAGTCACCTGAGCTTTCTTCCTTTTGAATTTCGCTGTCAATACAATGTCTTCCTGAACCGTAAACGTATACGCTGCGCTCTTTGAGACTTGTTTTCCGTTACAATACCAGCCCACAAATTCATAACCGGAACTTACCTTCGCCGTCACCGTTGCTTTGCTTCCTATTTTTGCGCTCGGATTACCGCCGATTACCATTCCGCCCTTCTCTGCCGTGACTGTAATACTAGCGCTTTCCTTCTCTGCCGGATCGTTTTTAACAAATTTAGCAGTTAAACGAATTGATTTCTCAACGAAAAACGTATACGGATTCTCATCAGAAATCTTTGTCTCCCCTTCATACCAGCCGGCAAATTCATAGCCTTCTTCTGCTGTTGCCGTTACCGTGATTTCACTGCCGACTTCCGCTTCTTCATTCCCGCCGCTTGCCGTTCCGCCTTCTTCCGCAACCGCCTGCACCGTGACTGTCTCTCCTGTTGCCTGCTTCTTTCTGAATTTTGCCGTCAGCGTGACTGCCTTTTCTACCGTAAACGTATATACCGCTTCCGTTGACTTTTTCTTGCTTCCTTCATACCAGCCGACAAACTCATAGCCCTTATCCGCTGTTGCCGTTACCGTGATTTCACTGCCGACTGCCGCTTCTTTCCCGCCGCTTGCCGTTCCGCCTTCTTCCGCAACTGCCTGCACCGTGACTGTTTCTCCCGCTGTCTGCTTCCGTTTAAATTTTGCCGTCAGCGTGACTGATTTTTCTACTGTAAACGTATATACCGCTTCCGTTGACTTTTTCTCGCTTCCTTCATACCAGCCAGTAAATTCATATCCCTCATTCGCTGTTGCCGTCACTGTGATTTCACTGCCGGCTTCCGCTTCTTCATTTCCGCCGCTTGCCACGCCGCCCGTCTGCGCTTCTACCTTGACCGCAAACTTCTTCTTTTCAAACCTTGCAGTTAATGTAATTGAGGATTCCACCGTAAACGTATACGGGTTCTCTGTAGATACCCGCTGTTCTCCCTGATACCACCCTGCAAACTGATAGCCCGCGTTTGCTCTCGCCGTCACTGTGATCTGGCTTCCTATCGCCGCCGACTGTGACTCGCCTGCCGTTCCGCCTTCTCCGGCTTCAACCGTAACTTGCGTCGGCCGGTCGAATCTGGCTTCTAAAGTGATTCCGCCTGCTGGAACACGGAATGTATATTCTTCTTCAGAAGAAATCAAACTTCCCCCTGCAAACCAGCCGACAAAAAGGTACCCTGTATCGGGAACCGCCTGTACAGTTACCATCTCTCCCGGAGCCACGTTTGTCTGTCCGCCTGTCACTGTTCCATTTTCACCTGCCGTTACAATGACGTCTGCCTTCCTAGCAGGAATTTTAAAACTGTAAACAGAGTGCGGCAAAAGCGTATAAGTAAGATGATCGCCGCTTCCCGTTACCGTCGTCTTATCGACTGTAACCTTATCCGGTTCACTCAAAGTATTCATATCCGTCACTTCTTCCGACGACAGCGACCATATTTCTATCTCTTTTCCTGTGAAATCCGTGTTATCGACTGTAATATCCACAGTTGACGCGCTCTCACTCTTATTATTGACTGCCATCACATAGGCATTTCCATATTCATCTTTCGTCGAATAAACATTCACGTTGCTGACTGCATTATTCCCACTGCCTGTAAATACCCCATTTCCTGTAATTGTCTGGTTCACTTCCACGCTTCCCGTCATATTGTTAAAAATGGAAAACAAACGCGCCGACGGAGTGGACACATACTGATAGCCATTGTCCGTCTGATGGGACTGGATTACGCACTGCTGCCATGCCCCTAAATTATCGCTTGCGCCTGTCGTATCCACAAGACAATGTTTATTCTGGTAAGCTGCGCCGGAATTTACGCAATCTATCATATGGTTTGCAATATAAATTGCATGGCCTAAAGAAGTCTGGTAATTACTGGCGGGGCTGACGCTTAAAATTCCAAATTCAGAAACCGCGACTTTCTTACTGTCATCTTGTGTAAGCGACAGCATTTTATTTCTATAAGTTGCAATGTTATTAGAAAAACCTTTCGCTCTCACCAAAGAATCTTCATAGCTGGTTACGCCATTGCTGTATGGATGGATAATTACGCCGTCATATTTTGCATCATATCCTTTTTCGTGCATTTTATCAATAAATTCATTCTGCCGCCCATCAAAAATGCCGGAATAAATTTCAATTTCCGAACCAATTTCATCTGCAACCGCTTTCATCGCCTCATAATAGTCTACAAACCCAGACTGATCCGTTTTGTAGTTACAAGTAATCTGCGTCCCAGACGATGGAATCGCGCCATTGACCCCGTCGCCAAAGGCAATCTTCCCCGTTTCATAATCAAATGTACACACATTTGCCGCGCCTTGTCCTTCCAAAGAATCTACGATCTCCCACTTTGTCCCTTCAACAAACACTTCCGCTGTGTCTTCCACAACTGGGAGATAATAAACATACCGCTCCTCATTTGCCTTCCCATCACTCAAGGAAGCAGAAGCTCTCCAATCGCCTTTTTTCGCCACCCTGTTGTTCGTCTGATAGTAACTCGTCTGCCCCGATATCGTCATACGGTCGCCTTCAATATACAGATCCGTCACTCCCCTGTTATGTTCGCTAAGTCCAGCCATCCAGTAATTTTGCCCGGTATCGCTAAATTCATTTCCAAGCTCAAAACGGATCACCCCATAGGGTTCTTCATGCCCATTTTCCGCGCGCGCTGCCGCCCAATCAACGCCTCCGTTTGGATTGCTGCCATCATTTGGCGCATTCAGATACTCCACCAAATCTGCCGCATCCTGTGGGTTGCCGCGTCCAAAACCATAAACAAAAATCGCTTCCGAATCCAAATCATCGTAAATCCACTTCATCGCCTCATCTACGCCAAATGCCGGATCAACGGGCGTTTCCCCAGCAGCAGAATAAAAATTATTCCCTGCAATCGTCGTTGTTCTCTGTTCTTTCGGCCCAATCGTATCTTTCCATGTAAACAAATTTGACACTGTGCCGCCCGGATAACGGACTGAACCAAAATCCGCATTTTTTGCAAGTTCATTAAATGCATCATATATTTTATCATTGTCTTTATCCCAGCTTCCATAACCGTAATTATGATAACGATGGTTAATCCCAAACATTGCAGATGGGATTTCCCTCAGTTCATCGGAAGTGTCAACTGCAATGCTCACAGGCGCGCTGGCCTCATACGCGCGGATTGCGGCTAGAAGTTCTTCCTTCTTCTCCGTGAGCGCTGTAAGCGTTGCCGCTTCATTTGACAATAACGCCTCCGTCTCTCCAATGACACGATCCAATTCTGTCTGAGCCGCCGCTGTCCCTCCGGTCAATGCCCGCGCATCAGCAATCAGATCCCGCAATTCCCTTTTCACATTTTCCGTTTCAATCAGATCGCCATGTACATCATAAATTGTTTTCACTTCCGCCGCGCTTAATGTCCTGTTATAATAGCGAATTTCATCCATTACGCCTTTAATTGCCGGACTGCCTGCATTCTGCCTATGAGCGCCCACGCGGATATTTCCAGTGCCATCAATTAAAGCCGCGCCAAGCGCTGAATTATTCTCATTTTCCAACACGCCATTGACATATATTTTGGCTGTTCTTCCTTCACCCGCTGCATCGACTGCAATCATTACATGATGCCATTTCCCACTCTCAATGTTTGCCTCGGCATACTGATTGCTTGCCGCCAGATAGGTGCCATACCGCATGCCGCTTGCCCCATTATTTTTAATCGTCAGAATTGCCCTGCCTGCGCTCGCGCCATCTTGATGGAATACACTAATATCAGACAGTCCGCTTGCTTCCATATCGTCATATTTAATCCATGCCCCTATAGTAAATGGATTTGAGCTTGCAATCAGCTTATATTGCTCAGTCAGGTTTAATGTCAGATAAGATGCATTATTCCCGCTGAATGAGGCGCTGCCACCGGAAACTCCCGATCCTTCCTGAACCGTAACGCCATTGCCTGTCTTTAAAGCTGCAATGCCTGCCACAGACCCTTTGCTTGCCAAACGATCCGTTTCCGTATCTCCCTCAAACGTCCAATATCCCACTAAGCCATTCGGAACAACAGTATCCGGCTCGTTTCCTGCCTGCTGGTAATTTTCAATCGCCGCTGTCAAATCATTTTTCGCCGTTTGCAGCGCCGTTTTAAATGCTTCCGTTTCCGCTTGCCCTTCCCCAAGCAGCGCTTCTGCCGCCTCTTTTGCCGCCGTTAAATTCGCCACTGATTCCGAATCGCCCCCAGAGAGCGCTTCCGCTTGCGTCAAAAGAGTCCGCAAGTCCTCTTTAAGCGTATTTATTTCCAGCTTAATCCCGCCATCTCTGTAAATGGCTTCCACCGTATCGGCAGCCACAGCCTTGTCATAATAACGGATTTCATCCATAAGCCCGTCTACTGCCGAGCTTTGCGTCGCCCTATGATAGCCAACGCGGATATTTCCTCCGCGGGTTCCGTTTCCATATATTACATTTCCAGTAATCGTTTCTTCCCCTGCCAAAACTCCATTTACATAAAACCGCGCCTTTTTCTCAGTGTCCGTCTTATCAAACACAAACATAACATGATGCCATTGATTCCCCGCTATTTCCTGAGAGCTGTATTTAAGCTGTCCGCCCAAAAACGTATTGTACACATTTTTACTATTATTCGGCGATATCGATAAAATCGGCTGTCCCGCGCTGTCTCCATCTAAATGAAACACACTTGTCGGCGTTTCATTTGTATATGAAATAGAACGGTACTTTATCCAAGCCCCAATCGAAAAACTGCCTGTCGCCTCCGTCAGCCCAACATTCGCATCTTTCAATTTTAATGTTAGACATTTATTCGCTGTTCCTGCAAAATCCGCAGCGCCTCCCGATATGCCGCCATCCTCCGACAAACTAACCCCAGTATCCGTTTTTTCCGCAACAAGATTTTCCGTGACACTGCTTGCAAGCCACGCATCATCTTGACTTCCCCCATCAAACGTCCAATGCCCTACAAGACCATCTGATAAGTCCACTACACTTTCCCGGTTCCCATCGCCTGTATCCTCAGCCGCAAGCAAAGACGCCGGAGCCTCCCCGATTGCCAAACCAAAAGACACCGCCAAAGCCAATGCGTTTCGTAATAATTTTCGTACACCCATACAATTCTCCTTTCTCAAAAAACTATATCCACGTCAATTTTAACATAAATTCAAGAAAAATAATATATATTTTATACATTTTTTCAATTTACTCTTTTATCAACATATTTTTTCCCAAAATTCTGTTTAAAAAATGGCGCAAGGCATTCCGCCCTGCGCCATTTACAAAAATTACAACTGTTCTTTACAAGTCGCCTTTCCCGTTCCTTATTCCATTTTCCTTTAAAACAGAACACCTGTCTGCCCTTCAGTCTAACAATGAACTCTATTCCTACATTCTTACTAATTTACGCCCTTTCGCATTACTCATTTTCATATTCTCCTTTTCAAAAACATAAAAATGCTTCTGCCCATATATAAATAATATCATTTCTATGCGCGTCACTATCCCGTCAAAATAACAATGTATCTAACACTCGCTCCAACTCCGGCAAACGCATAATACGGGGCGCATCACTTTCTATCGTCCCAAACCCATATGCAGCATGGATAAACTTCGCTCCCGCCTTTACGCTGGCCTCATAATCTCCCTGAATATCGCCAACGTAAACAGCTTCCTTAAGCCCATTCCGCCGAATGACCCGCTCAATATTAACCGCCTTCCCCTCTCCGGTATTCCCGAAACATTCAAAATCCCTGAAATATCCCCCAAACCGGTAGAACTCTAAGAACGCTTCAATATACCCCTTTTGGCAATTACTGACAATAAAAAGCGGATACCGCTTTGCAAGCGTTTTCAACGTCGCTTCCAAATCCGGATACAACACTCCGCCATGTTCCCGAAGGTACTCATTTTCTGCCAAGCCACACTTATCCGTCAGCTCCACCGCTTCTTTCAAATCCAACATAGGAAACAGCATTTGGGCAATCTCCGTCATAGTATGTCCCATCACCCGTTTAATATCCTCCCTTGTAATCCTCCGTAAGCCGCCCGCTTCCTTCTGGATCACTTTATCCCAAGACCGTGCCACATTCTCCGAAGAATCCCATAACGTCCCGTCCATATCGAAAATAATGCCTTTTTCCATATCCGCTCCTTTACGCCTCGTCAATCGCCTTGCCAATATCATGCCGCATATATTTATTCTCAAACGAAACCCATTCACAAGCCGCATACGCATTCGCCCTTGCTTCCCTGAGATCCGCCCCCTTCGCCGTAACCCCAAGCACACGGCCGCCATTCGTCACAATCCTGCCTTCTTCATTCCTCTTAGTCCCAGCATGAAAACAATAATACCCTTCCGCCGAATCAAACTTTTCTTCCCCAAAAATCTCAAATCCCTTATCATACGAAAGTGGATACCCATCTGACGCCAGCACAACGCAAACCGCCGCATTCTCCTCAAACTCAAGCGTAATTTCATCTAACGTCCCATTCACGCAAGCCTGCATCACTTCCAAAATATCATTTTTCATACGGGGCAGAACCACTTGCGCCTCCGGATCGCCAAACCTTGCATTATATTCTAACACCTTCGGCCCATCTTCCGTCAGCATCAGCCCAAAAAAGATAACCCCCTTATACGCTCTGCCTTCCGCCGCCATCGCATCCACCGTCTTTTGATAAATATGCTCCCGACAAAACGCATCCACTTCCTCCGTATAAAACGGACTTGGGGAAAACGTCCCCATACCCCCTGTATTTAATCCCAAATCCCCATCTTTCGCCCTTTTATGATCCTGAGCCGAAGACATAATCCGAATCGTCTTCCCATCTACAAAAGAGAGTACAGAAACTTCACGTCCCGACATAAACTCCTCAACCACCATATGATTCCCAGCCGAGCCAAACTTCTTGTCCTCCATAATCTCCTTCACGCCAGCCCTTGCTTCCTTGAGCGTATTGCAAATCAAAACACCCTTCCCAAGCGCCAGCCCGTCTGCTTTCAGCACAATCGGCATTTTTGCCGTTTCCAAAAAAGCAAGCGCCTCCGCCGGATCATCAAACGTCTCATACCCCGCCGTCGGAATCCCATATTTTTTCATCAAATCCTTCGAAAACGCCTTCGATCCTTCCAAAACCGCCGCATTTTTCCTAGGCCCAAAAATCGCCAGCCCCTCATTCTCAAACACATCCACAATCCCGCCAACCAGCGGATCGTCCATGCCAACAATCGTAAAATCCACGTCATGCTCCTTCGCAAACGCCGCCAGCTTCTCAAACTCCATCGCCCCAATCGGCACACACTCCGCAACCTTCCCAATCCCCGCATTACCCGGCGCGCAAAAAATCTTCCCCGCATGACGGCTCTTAGCAACACTCACCGCAATCGCATGTTCTCTCCCGCCGCTTCCAACAATCAAAATATTCATAATAAAATTCCTCCATTCCTATTTCAAATCTTTTTATTTTCTACTGAACTTGACTTTACTTCAATCTCAAAATTTATCAATCATGACCCACATAATACGGAACCTAATTCTTTTAAATCCCATCTTCCCCTAAAAAATCAAACCCAAGCATAACCACAAAAAACAGTTCAACATAAAACCCAAAAATTCTTTCCAAAAACTCACACAAATTCAAAAACTCCCGTTCCTCTCAAAAACATCCTCTCTCTTATCAAAAACTCTCCCATTACACAAAAAAATCCTCTCTTTAATTTTAAAAAAACTTAAGACTTCCGTCACTCAAATAAATCTTCTCTCTTATTTAATAAACTCCTGTTACACAAATAACTTCGCATAAATCAAAAATCACCCCATCACTCAAATAATCCTCTCTCTTATCAAATAAAATTCTGCTACACAAATAAATCTTCACACAAACCTCTTATCAAATAAACTCCCATCACTCAAAAATCCAAAAACTCCCGTCCCCCAAAATGCAGTTACGCAGTAGATATAATTTGACGCAGGGATTTTTAATGCCGCCGGCTCTTAGACGCCGTCCTTTGGCGTCTTAGCGCCGCTGCGAGCATTAACAAGCGAAAGCGCTCCCTGCGTCAAATTATATCTACTGCGAAACGGTCGTTTTTCGTATACCTCACTCCCCCTCCCGAACCACTCTCCCATCTTTCACACAAACATATCCCCGCGCAATCAAATCAATTGCCTCCGGCAGAATCTTCCACTCCGCCTCCTCCATCACTCGGCGCTGTAATGTCTTTGGCGTATCGCCCTCTTTCACTTCGACCGCCCTTTGCAGAATAATCGGGCCCGTATCCGTTCCTTCGTCAACAAAATGCACCGTAGCCCCTGTAACTTTCACTCCGCGTTTCAGCGCTTCTTTATGCACATTCAGTCCATAAAACCCCTTCCCGCAAAACGACGGGATCAAAGACGGGTGGATATTAATGATCCGGTTTCGGTACTCTGCAATCATCTCAGGCGGTATCACCACTAAAAACCCTGCCAACACAACCAAATCCACCCGATACCCGTTCAATTTGTCTAAAAAGGCCCGGTTAAACGCTTCCCTGCTTTCAAACTCCTTTGGAGAAATGCAAACTGCCGCAATTTTTGCTTTCGCCGCGCGCTCCAAGGCAAAAGCATTTTGATTATTGCTGATTACAACCGATATTTCCACATCTGCGAGCGTTTTGGCCGCCACTGCATCGATAATCGCCTGTAGGTTCGTTCCCCCTCCGGATGCCAAAACCGCAATCTTTAACATAATGTAACTCCCTTTTCCCCATTCGTAATCCTGCCAACCAGATACGGCGTTTCTCCTGCCGCTCTCACTGCTCCCATTGCCGCATCCGCATCTTCTTTTGAAACAGCAAGAATCATGCCAAGCCCCATATTGTATGTATTATACATCATCTGTTCCTCAATGTTTCCTTTTTTGGCAAGCATCGCAAAAATCGGCGGAACCGGATAACTCTCTTTCTCAATGATAGCGCGCCTGCCTTCCGGCAGCATACGCGGCACATTCTCATAAAACCCGCCGCCCGTAATATGGCTGCACGCTTTCACGCGGATGCCGGACTCTTTGATCTGTTTTAGGGCTTTCACATAAATTCTCGTCGGCGTTAAAAGCGTCTCGCCAAGCGTTCCCCCCAATTCCTCATAATAAACGTCCAAAGTCTCTTTTTCCATCGGGAACACTTTGCGGACTAAGGAAAATCCATTGGAATGAACGCCGGAACTTGCCAGACCGATTAACACATCGCCGTCTTCTAAGTCATTGCCCGTAATAATCTCTTTTTGATCGACAATGCCTACGGCAAAACCTGCCAAATCATATTCTTCTTCCGGCATAAGCCCGGGATGCTCCGCTGTTTCACCGCCAATTAACGCCGCTCCCGCCTGTTTACAGCCTTCGGCAACGCCACTGACAATCCTAGCGATTTTTTCCGGGAAATTTTTGCCACAGGCGATATAGTCCAGAAAAAACAGCGGTTCCCCGCCCGCGCATGCAATATCATTGACACACATTGCCACACAGTCTATCCCTATCGTATCATGCTTGTCCATAAGGAATGCGAGTTTTATCTTAGTTCCTACCCCGTCTGTCCCCGATACCAACGTCGGATGTTCCATGTTCCGGAACGCTTCCATGGAAAATGCCCCGGAAAAACCGCCAAGGCCTGACAAGACCTCACTGCGCATTGTTTCCTGTACATGTTGTTTCATCAATTCCACTGATTTGTAGCCTGCCTCAATATCTACGCCCGCGTTTTTATAATCCATGATCTGTTCTCCTTTATTTTTCTGCATACTTCCTAAAACCGTTTTCCTGTAATTTCTCATCTTTTGCCTGAACCTGCTCTTTTAAGCCTTTGGCATATTCTTTCAGCCGCTGTAATAACTGCGGATCGCTTACCGCTAAAATTTTCGCCGCCAAAAGAGCCGCATTTACGCCTCCGTTGATGGCAACCGAAGCCACGGGAATCCCGCTTGGCATCTGCACAATGGAATACAGCGAATCCCGTCCGCCAAGCGACGTCGTGTGCATAGGAATCCCGATGACAGGCATTGGGAAAATCGCCGCGCACATACCCGGCAAATGCGCCGCCATGCCTGCCGCCGCAATAATCACCTTAAAGCCTTTTTCTTCGGCTGTATTGGCATATTCAAAAAAAACGTCCGGCTCTCTGTGCGCAGAAATAATCCGCATCTCATACTCTATTCCCAACTGTTCCAAAACTTCCGCCGCTTTTGCCATTACAGGCATATCGGAATCACTGCCCATTACCATTCCTACTTTTGCCATAATCTGCTCCTTTTCCTGTTTTTCTTTTTATTGTATCTCATTCCAATGGAAGATTCAATGCTTCCGCGCCCGTCACAGCGAATTTTCCATTCCTGATAATGTCTATGCTTTGGTTATCCGCTGTTTTTACTGTAATTGAGCCAATCTCATCATAAGGAACCGTAATATCCGTATGACAGTTAAAATAAGCTTTCGCGCTATCCTCTTTCCGCAAAACTGATCTAGAATTATCCCGCGCAATTATCTCCCTGCCGTCAGGATTATATACTTTCGTATCTTCAGCATGAGAATAACAAGTGTCGCCTACCGCAAAGTGCGGCCCCATTTTTTCCGCAATCAAAATCGGAAGTTTATCCGCAATATGATACTGCTTTGCCATACGGTATGCCGCCGTGTTTGTGCCGATGGCAAACTCTCCCATCGGAAGCGTCTCATGCCGCTGTAAAAGATTTTCATAAATATACCTTTGGTTTTCTTCTTCCGATGCAAAATTTTCGCAGCTATATGCCGCCACCATTCCGTCTTTAAACTTCAGTTTTAAATTCCGATAAGGCAAGCCGTTTAAATACGCTTCCGCCACATGCAGCGTTCCCGACGTCCCTTCTAACGCCGGAGTGGTAAATACCTCGCCTACCGGAATATTTACGTCCGCCACGCAATTTTCAAATGCCGTTTCCTTTTTCAAATCAAAAACCGGCTGGATTTTCACCCACAAATCCGTCTCATTTTCTCCCGCCCCCGTAATATGGACGCGGTCCGCTAAATCAAGCGTCTCTATCATGCTTTGCTGTATCCTGAGATACTGCATATAATCCAGCGTATTGATTTTAACCGTTTCACGGAAAATCTGCTCAAAATCCTGTCCGATTACGGGAACCGGATATGCAATCATCGTAAAACTCCGCTCGTCACCGGGAATATAATCCTCCGTAAGCTGCCCAAGCTGGTTCATAAGAGAAACTTTCCACTCATTTTGTTTTAGGCTGTAGGAAAAAGCCTCTGGCTTACTCTGCGGCAAAAACGGCTCCTCGCCAAAAATTTCAATCACTGCCGGCCCTGCATGGCGCCTTGCCTGCTTTTTATACTTCTCAAACGCGGCTTTCATTGTCTCTACCCTGCGTTTTACATAGACCTTGTCAAGATACAACGCGCTGTCCGATTTATGGTCAAATTCAAACTGTGGATTCGCAGACGCCGTATAACAGCCGCGTCTGGCGCCGCTGCCCATATGGAAAGAAGACAACGTATTCCGGTAAATTGCCGGCCTTAACCCCATTTTTGCAAAGTTACGGATTACGGCGCGCGCCACGCGTTCAAAACCTATGGGATACTCAATGCAAACCGTCTCTTTCTTCCTCAACTCTTTCCCTAATTTTTCATACCCGATCCGAAAACCTTCCGTCATCGTATCCGCCATCGATGCAAGTTCCGCTTCGCTTAACGTATTTAAAAACGCCGCCGTCTCTCGCTCGCATTGGCTGATATATGCCCCATAACGATAAAGGAACCGAAGATCCGTCAAATCCGATTCCATTACCAGTTCCGTAAAAAAATTATTCTCTGGATCTACCAGCCCACGCACTTTATCCTCAGAAAACGCCTCACTGTAATCATGGAAAAACCAGTAGAGAATCTGCTCAATTTCTTTTGGCTGCGGATCGCCTTCCATTTCAAACACATGATAAATTTCAAGGAACAATTCATAGAAAATCGTCATATAGAAAAGCCTGCCTTCAAACGCATATGCCGTGACGGCAAAAAGCTCCGTATACAAAAAACTAAGAAGCCGCCCAAATGTTTCTCCAAACACACGAGCGGCAAACGCCGGATTCAAATAGCTGTCTGCATACTGTTCTGGCAGCATCTCCCAATAGAGGCGCTTATTTCTCTCCTCCCAATCCTTGAGCGTCCATTTTTCTAAACCGCCGGAACGTTTTTGGCGAAATGTATCATCTGCCAGACCAAGAAACTGCGCCGCCCGCCTAAAATAATCCTGATACGCCAAAGACACGTCCTGCGTGTTTTGAATGCCTAAAATCCGCTCCGATGCAAGTTCAAAACGTTCTTCTAATATTTCATCATATTCCATTTTCTTCCCTTTCTTCCTGCCATTTATAACAGAAACCCAACGGCATAAAGCGCAATCCAGCCGCCGGACGCCAATATGGAAAGCGCGATTGATAAAATAGGGATTCTGCGGAACGTGTCTTCTTCCCGAATGCTTTTGACTGCCTGCGCAAAAGAGGTAAGCGCCACCAAAAGCGCCAGTATCCCTATGCTTCCTAAATATACGCTCCCATTCCCCTTTTGCCGGAAGGAAACGCCGATTAAATAGAACAACGCAAAGATGGATGCGACAGCCAAAACACATGCCAGCATCCCCCTCTTTGAATGTTTTTTCTTTGTAAATTTATTATGGTTTTCCCGCTTCATCTTTCCTCCGCTTACTGAAAAGTTTTTTTGAAATGCTATAACATAAATATCCAAACGCCCCGCCCAATGTGTTGAGCAAAATATCATCGACGTCAAAACTCCCAACTTTCCCTACAAGCTGAATCAGTTCCACGCATAGGCTAAGTTCGAAACTAAACAGCGCAGTCAAAAAAAACTTCCTGCATTTTGGATATAACCGCGGAAGGAACATTCCAAATGGAAGAAATGCCGCCACATTGCCAAACAGATTCAGGCATACCGACCAAAATCCCAGTGAATGGCGGTACGTCCAAAAACGTTTGATTTCTTTCAGTGGCATCAGGTTATAGTGGTATTCCCGCTCTGTCACTGTCCTTCCCATCGTTTCCGCAAAAAACAAAAAATAACACAATACTGCAAGATACGCGATAAATAAGAGAATTTCTAATCTCCGAACTGGTTCTGTTTTCCTGCTTTCCTTCAAAATTCTCTCCTTCTATTTTCTATGCGTCATAACTTCATTCCATACTCTTTATAGTATTCATCAATGGCCGCTTTTAATGTATCATCAATGACAATTTTCCCATTACAGGAACGGTTATAAAGATGCTCTGTCACTTCTTCCATCGTCACAATGGCGTTTGCAGGAAATCCATACGTTTCACGGATCTCGTCTAACGCTCCCATTTTACCGCCAAGCCCGACTTCCATGCGGTTTAGCGAAACCATAAGCCCGACTATTTCCACATTTGCGCAGGCTTTTAGAATAGGAAACGTTTCTTCTATAGATTTTCCGGAAGTCGTCACGTCCTCAATAATTACAACTCTGTCGCCGTCCTTTAATTTACTGCCGAGTAATATTCCCGAATCCCCATGGTCTTTGAGTTCCTTGCGGTTTGAACAATAACGGATTTCCTTTCCATATAGTTTGGAAAACGCTATGCACGCCGCAACGCTAAGCGGAATCCCTTTATAAGCAGGCCCGAATAATACATCAAAATCCCCGCCGTAGTTCTCATAAATCGCCGCCGCATAATACTCTCCCAGACGCATGAGCTGGCTTCCCGTCACATACGCCCCCGCATTCATAAAAAATGGAGATTTCCTGCCGCTTTTTAGTGTAAAATCTCCGAATTTTAATACATCGCTCTCTACCATAAATTCAATAAACTCTTTTTTATACTGTTCCATCGTCCCTGATTCTCCTCATTCTTTGGCAATTTGCAGACGTTATCTCCCCTGTCTGCAAAATACAGATTGATACAATTTGAAGTATAGCGCCAAATCACCGCGCTTTCAATACATAAATACATCTTCTTTGCTTTTTCCGGCTCCCTAAAGTAAAACCAATCCAAATGCCCTCAGAACCTCATTCTCAAAACAAATATAAAAAACACTCCCATAAAAACTAAAACAAGCGCTAAATCTATGGTAACTTCATACGTTCCTCTAATCAAAATATGCGCATATCTTATGTCATGTTTCTGTTTGGAATTTTCCTCTTTGTTTTCCCCGCCTCCTTCTTTAAAGATATATTCCTTTGCCTTTTTTTGATTTTTTTCCTGAGATAATGCCTGCGCATCGGCGTCTGCGTATAAAGACAAAAAGCGAAAACACAATACCGCCACCAGAACAATTCTGTATAACGATTTCTTCATAGTTTCTAATCCTCTCATCTTTTGTAATCTGTTTTTTGTATTTAAAGTCCCCTTTATCATAATTCCACCCGTTTCATCTGTCAATTATTTTTTCGCTTTTAGCGAATTTTATCAAACTATAATTAATGTTTTGGGATTGGGAATACTGTTAAAATAATTGAAAATAGGTGGAGGGACACTATGATAGAGATACTGGAAAAAACAGAAATCGGGCAAAGAATCCGGCAATTACGGACAACGAACGACTATACTCAGGCAGAATTTGCTGAATTAACAGATATATCCGTAAATTTTTTATCTGAAATTGAAAACGGAAAAAAAGGTTTATCTCAAGATACGCTCGCAAAAATATGCAAACAGCTCAATGTTTCCGCAGACTATATTTTATTCGGTTTCAAACAAAAATCCGCTTCCCTCGTCGATCTTGCAAATACGCTTACCATTGAAGAATTAGAAACAACGATACGCTACTTAAGATCTTTGATAGAAATGAAAAAAATGGAAATTTAAAAATACGGAAGCCGTTTGGCTTCCGTATCTGTTTTCATTTCGCTTATTTTAATGTTACTTTTGCGCCTTCGCCTTCAAGTTTTGCCTTAATGTCATCAGCAGTTGCTTTGTCAGCAGCTTCTTTGACAACTTTTGGAGCGCCGTCAACTAAGTCTTTGGCTTCTTTTAAGCCTAATCCGGTTACTTCGCGGACAACTTTGATGACTTTAACTTTGTTCGGGCCAACTTCTGTCAGCTCTACGTCAAACTCTGTCTTTTCTTCTGCTGCCGCGCCTTCGCCGCCTGCTGCCGCAACAACAACGCCTGCTGCCGCGGATACGCCAAATTCTTCCTCACATGCTTTTACTAAATCATTTAACTCTAATACGCTTAATTCTTTGATAGCTTCAATAAATTCTTCTGTTGTTAATTTAGCCATTTTAATTTACCTCCATAAATTATAATCGTTTCACTAATTACGCTCTGTCTTCGTCTTTGGAATGACAGATAACTAATTGCTTTCAGCTTCTGCCGCCGGAGCTTCTTCTGCCGCCGGAGCTGCCGCTTCACCGGAACCGCCTTTTTCTGCGATCTGGTTAAGCACACGAGCAAAATTCGTAATCGGAGACTGGATGCTTCCAAGGAATTTGGAAAGCAATTCTTCCCTCGATGGAACTGCCGCAATGCTCTTCATGCCTTCTGCATCGTAGAATGTCCCTTCTACAACGCCTGCTTTCATCTCTAACGCCGGAGCTGTTTTCGCGAATTTTGCCAGAACTCTTGCCGGAGCTGTTGCATCCGAATTGGAAATCGCAACTGCGCTTGGCCCTTCTAATGCCGGAGCCAGACTTTCAAAATCGGTTCCTTTAAATGCAAAATTCAGCATCGTGTTTTTGTATACTTTATAAGTAACGCCGGCTTCTCTAAGCTGTTTACGCAACTGCGTGTCTTCTGCAACCGTAAGGCCACGGTAATCCACTAATACAACGGACTGCGCGTCTTTGATGTATTCTGAAATTTCTTGTACGATTGGCTGTTTCAGTTCTACTTTTGCCACGAATCGTGCACCTCCTTTATAAATTTAATTCATATAAAAAACCTCTCCGCCAAAAGACAGAGAGGCATCCTCTTTCCATCTCCTCGGCAGGCCCTTGCGGTTACGCCATGCGGCGCCTGCTGTCTTCGGCAAAATTGTTCTAAAATATGCTGTTAAACTATAACATACTATCTATTTGATGTCAATCAAATTATTGAGCCATTTTCAAAGCGTTTACTTTGATTCCCGGACCCATAGTCGGAGCCAATGTCACGCTCTTAATATACTGACCCTTTAAACTGCTCGGTTTTGCTTTATTGATTGCATCCATAAGGGTTTGGAAGTTGTCCGCTAATTGTTCATTTGTAAAGGATGCTTTTCCAATTGGCACATGGATAATATTGCTTTTGTCTAACCGGTATTCAATCTTACCGGCTTTAATTTCGTTGATCGCTTTCGTAACGTCCATTGTGACAGTTCCCGCTTTCGGGTTCGGCATTAATCCTTTCGGCCCTAACACACGGCCTAAACGCCCAACCACGCCCATCATATCCGGCGTAGCAACGACTACGTCAAAATCCAGCCAGCCTTCTTTCTGGATTTTCGGGATTAATTCCTCGCCGCCTGTAAAATCTGCGCCCGCAGCCTGAGCTTCGTCCAGTTTCGCGCCTTTTGCGAAAACCAATACGCGGACAGTTTTACCTGTTCCATGCGGCAATACGACAGCGCCGCGGATCTGCTGTTCTGCATGGCGTCCGTCACAGCCAGTCTTGATATGGACTTCGATTGTCTCATCAAATTTTGCCACTGCTACTTTTTTTGCCAAATCAACGGCTTCATCTCTCTCATAAAGCGCTGTCGAATCCACTAATTTTGCAGTTTCAATATATTTCTTTCCTCTTTTCATTCTATTTAACCTCCTGTGGTATTATCGGGGATTTACTCCCTTCCACTATTCCGAATTGACTATTCTTCTACTTTTACGCCCATAGATCTTGCCGTTCCCGCAATCATGCTCATAGCCGCTTCCAAAGAAGCTGCGTTTAAGTCCGGCATTTTAAGCTCTGCGATCTCCTGAAGTTTTGCTTTGGAAATAGTTGCAACTTTTGTCTTATTCGGTTCTGCGGAACCGGATTTTATGCTGCATGCTTTCTTAATTAATACAGGAGCAGGCGGAGTCTTTGTGATAAAACTGAAACTTCTGTCTGCGTAAACTGTGATAACGACCGGAATAATTAAATCTCCCTGATCCGCTGTCCTAGCATTGAACTGCTTCGTAAACTCTACGATATTTACGCCATGCTGTCCCAATGCAGGTCCGACTGGAGGAGCTGGCGTCGCCTTTCCAGCAGGAATTTGTAATTTGATATATCCTTGCACTTTCTTTGCCATTTGGAATAACCTCCTTAATTCATTTTCTTCACTTCTGCGAAACTAATTTCCACCGGCGTTTCGCGGCCGAATAATTCGACATTAATCGTCACGATCTGCTTGCCTTGGTTCATAGACTGGATCACGCCGACCGTGTCTTTCCAGACGCCTCCGGTTATGACAACCGTATCGCCTTCTGCAAAATCGACGACAATGTCTTCTTGTTTGATTCCCAGCGGCAGCATTTCTTCATCTGTCAATGGCACAGGCTTCGACCCCGGCCCGACAAATCCGGTCACGCCGCGGGTGTTTCTGACAACATACCATGTATCGTCATTCATCTCCATATTGATGAGCACATATCCCGGAAACATCTTCTTAGAAACCTGTTTCTTTGCGCCGTTCTTCATCTCGAAAACATCTTGCATCGGAACCCGCACTTCAAGAATCTGATCCTCTAAATGCCTGTTTTCTATTGTCTTATCAATATTCGCCTTCACCTTATTCTCATATCCCGAATAGGTGTGGACCACATACCAGTGTGCTTCTGACATAAAACGCCTCCATTATAAATTCACTAGGAAATCAATGCCGTACTGGATAAACGTATCCAGTATTGTGATCACCAGACCGACTGCAACGGAAACAGCGATGACCGCCGCGGTCTGTTTCGCAAGCTGCTCTTTTGCCGGCCAGACAATTTTTCCGAACTCGGCTTTTAACCCTTCGAACCAGCCCGTTTTCGGAGCTTTTTGCGCATTTGCATCATTTGCCATAATTCCACTCCTTTGCCCTACCGGATTATTTGGTTTCCTTGTGTACCGTATGCTTTCTGCAGAATCTGCAATACTTGTTCAGTTCCATTCTGTCCGGATGAGCTTTCTTGTCCTTTTTTGTGTTGTAATTACGCTGTTTGCATTCTGTACATGCCAATGTAATTCTTGTGCGCACAACTTCCACCTCCATAAAATTCTTTTAATTTTAGGCATAAAAAAAAGACCTACTTCCATCGCGTACTTAGAATAGCACGATTCTGCGCCCGCGTCAATCTTTTTCTCACAGAAAACGGAACAATTTGTAACAGTTCAGCCGAAGGCTTAACTGTTACGGAATCCAGCCCATGAAAATTCGCTTCGCGAAGGGCTGGATTCCCCTGGCATAATCTACACTTTCTTACGGACTTTGCAGCAAGTGCAAAGTCCTTGGCCAAACTGTTGCAACAATTTACATTTCTTTTGAATAATATGTTAATAAAACCTCAATTTTTTCCGATAAAGAATGTATAATATGTAAATGGATTTGAATTGCCCATGCAGTTTTACTGTAATTTCACGGAAGAAAGGAGGGGCTTTTTTATGGCATCTGCAATTGGCTCTGCCTACGACTATTATTTAACAACCTACGGCTCAAGACAGGCATCCCGCTACGATTCTCACAGGAAAGAAGATCTGCGTAAAACTGTCAACAAAATCAATTTACTGAACAAAGAATCTCCTCTTTATAAGGTAAAAATTTCCGGGGATGTTCAGAAATTTGCAATTGATATTAAGGAGAATGCAAGAAGCATTAAAAATATCGTCGCGTCCTTTTCCGAAACAGACGAAGGAATTGCCGCTGGTTTTCATAAAAAAATCGCTACATCCAGCAATCCTGACGCGGTTACCGCTGAATATATCGGTGACAGCACTGCACTGACTGCCAGTGAAGGTTTTGAAATCGAGGTCCTGCAGCTTGCTTCCCCGCAGACAAATATCGGCGGCTTTTTAAAACAGGATGCATATGATTTTCTGCCAGGCAGTTATTCGTTCGATTTAAATATGAACTCGAACTCTTATGAGTTCCAGTATAATATTAACGTCGGTGATACGAACGAAGATGTCCTGCATAAGCTTGCGCGGCTTGTGAACAATGCCCACATCGGCCTCAAGGCAGATGTTTTAAACGGTTCGCAGGATATGTCCGCACTCCGGTTAGAATCCAGGCAGACAGGGCTTGGGCCGGATGAAACCTCTTTGTTCCGGATTCTGTCCGATAATGACCCGGAATCACGCCAGGCCATGCAGCTTTTGGGAATTGATGCTGTTGCGGCACAGGCTGAAAATTCATTGTTTCTTCTGAACGGAAAGAAACACAGCTCTTATTCCAACACGTTTACCATTAATAATGCTTTTTCTGTGGAGCTGCACAGCGTGACGCCTAAGAACAGTCCTGTGGAAATCGGATTTAAGCCCGGGTCTGAGGCGGTTACAGATGATATCCAGTCGCTTGTGAATTCGTTTAATTCCATTCTCAGGGTTGCGGATAATCATTCCGAAACGAAGCTGTCCAACCAGAAGCTGCTGCGGGATATGGGAAGCATTGCAAAGATGTATTCGCCGGACTTTTATCCTATGGGGCTGTCGGTGTCGAAAATGGGTATGATTTCGGTCGACCGCGCTGTGCTGTCGCAGTCGGTGGTGTCGGAGGATGCCGGACAGAATCTGGATGTGCTGAACCGGTTTAAGGATGCAATTGGAAGAAAGGCGGATGAAGCTTCGCTGGACCCAATGAATTATGTGAATAAGATGCTGGTGACGTATAAGAATCCGAATTCGGTGAAGAATTTTGTGTGTCCTTATATTTCTTCTGTGTATGCCGGGATGATGGTGGATAGGATATGCTGATGAAAAAATATTGGGTGGTTTTGAAGGCTGCGGTGTCTGAAAGAGGAACTTTCAGGGGCCGTGGTTTTTTTTGCGGGTATGGGGGGGATGGCTTCGCGCACGCCGGATTGTGTCCGCAGGCTTGTGCCGGTGTTCCGGCTTCGGAATGCTGGAAGCTCTAAGCATTCTGTTTTTTTGTTCTGGCATGCGGACGGACCGGGAATTGCATCTGCCATCCATGGCAGGCAATTCCCTTTTTCAGGCATCCATGCCTGAAAATCCTGGTTTTGTTCAGAATGCTAAGAGCTTCTGGCATTCCTGCGCAGTCACACCGGCACAAGCCTGCGGACACAATCCGGCTGGGTTCGATAGGCATTTACGGTAAATCCGATATGTTAAATATGTATTTGATTTGATTTGTTTTTTTGGCTTCTGCTTTCTTTTTTTGTCTTCTGCTTTCTTTTTTTGGCTTCTGGTTCAGTTTTGTATATCTTGGAAAGATTTTTGAATACATGCTGAGAAAAATTATGTCTGGGAATTCTGTGCCTGGATTTTTTCTATTGTTTTTGTAATTCTGGTTGTCTGTTGCTGTTTGGAAAGTTTATTTTGGAGGTGGATATGAATTCCTGATGGTCAGGAACTTTTTTGAGTATTTTTCTTTTTATGTATATTTTTACCTCTTATTATTTATTTTATTGGTTTATTTTAGTATTTTATGCTCTTTTTGCTCAGAATTATTTTGCTGCAAATATATTATTTAAGTAAAATAGAGCTGTTTTTCTTAATTATATATTATGATATTTATGTTAATTTACCAGTCTATTGTTCTGATAGTAAATTTTATTTTAATATATGGCCAATTTTTCAGGTATTTTTTGTCTTTATTTTTCAGATATTTATTATTATTTTTCTATTATTTGTATATGTAGTTATTTTTTATGTGCGAGATAGTATTTATTGAAGCAGTTCTGTTTCTGCAGGTGTTTTCTTCTTGTTTTTTAATTATGTTTTTCATAGCATCTGGCTTCTGTCATATTTTCTTTTCTGCATTCTGGCGGTGTTTTTTTGCTGTATATCAGGCTGGCTGAACTATCTTATTGAGAATATGCACGTTTTTATTTTACTTAGTTTTCCGGGTTTCTGGCTTTCCGCTTATATTGGTGTCTGTCTCTCTTAGTTTATGGATTTATGCTTTTATAGATGTACGGTTTACGGGTTTCATGTTCAGGTGTTTTTCAGGAACTGGATAAAATAAAGGATGTATACATGAAGCGGGTAGTATATGTAAAACAGGTATTTCAGGCTGCGGCCTTTTTCTCCATTGTATAGCAGCATAAATGGGATTGCGAGGCACATTAGCCACTGATTTTCTGTGAACAGCTGAAATATGTCGAAAACTACCGGGCAAAACCAGATGCATTGTGTTGTAAAAAAGATGGAAACTGGCACGATTCTGCATATCAGGCAGAGCAGTGCAAAGATAGCGCAATTGATAGCCCTGTTATCAATAAAATACCAGGCAATTCCAATTAGTATAAACAAAATTGAATAATCAATGTCCATTGGAGATGGGCAGAATATAGAAATCATGCTCCATGCTGCAGCATAACCCTGGCATGCCAGAACAACGTTGAGCACATAAAACAAAAACGGGACTGCCAGGCCGCAGACTGCTGCACAAGCTGCCTTGGCATTATTGCGGTTTTTTATGATTTGTTCAATACAGAATATAAAGAGTGCTGTATAAAAGAACGTCGGAAGGGTATTGCCCAGGCCGGGTGTACCGGTGTTGTTTTCGATTATGTGGTTGATTATTTCTATGATAACTCCTGCCGTATACAGGCGGAGAATATATTTCGCCTGGTGATGTGTATGGCGCATTCCCTCTATTACCATAAATAAGAAAAGCGGCGCGGCTATCCGGCCGATTATCCGCAGTCCGTCATTGACTGAACGGCTGTATGTGAACGTCTGATAGGCTCCGATATGGTCCAGTGTCATAGTGATTAAGGCAATCAGTTTGATATGAAAGGCGTTTAGCGAAATGATATGTCTGGTTTTGGTGTTCATAATTCCTCCTTTATATACTGTAAACTCCGGCCAGCCTGATGGTTCCATTATAGCACAATTCCGGCAACAGACAAGGATTTTACAGCAAGTGCAGAGTCCCGGGCTGAACGGCTGTTACTGTTCACACAGGAGTGAGCAAATTTCTTCTCCCAAAAAGAGTCTTTACAATTTCGTTTTGTTGTAATATTATTTCTTTATAGGATTTCTATCGTGCCAGGATATGGAAACAATCTGCATATAATTACCTGTTTTCCGCTCTTAATTCAGCAGCTTCTGCTAAAAATCATGTGACAGGAATCCGGGCCGCAGTTTTCATTTTTCCTGTCCTTATTTCCTGACTGGCAGCTTTCATCTGATACAGCGATAGCGTATCTGCGACTTATATTTTTTATATCAGCAATTAATAAATGTTATAACCTCAATAAGCATACTTTTTGAAAGGAATCTCAACTATGAACCAATTAAAAAGATTACGCAGGGAACGCGGCATCTCTCAGGCTGATATTGCGGAAGTACTGGGCATTAAGCCGGCTGCTGTCTCGAAATATGAGACCGGGCGCGTGCCACTGTCGGAAGACTCGATTGAAAAGCTCTGCCAGATGCTGCAGGTTTCAGCGGACACGCTGCTCGGGCTTTCAGAATCTGCACCGGAAAGTGCTTCTTCGATGTCTTCCAGGGTTATGGGACAGATTTATCCGGCTTCGGTTACGATGGAAGATTATCTGTGCGCACTGCTGAATACTATTGCCAGACAGAAAAAGCAGATGGACCAGACAATACGCAATCTCCATACCTGCGGAATTCCAACTGCTACAATTGCAAGGGTAACAGCTACGAGTGAGGAAGAAATATTAAAACTGCTCTAAAGCATTTAAAATTACCTGCACTGGTTTGCCCGCTTTTCCTGCCAGCCATATGGAAGGTACGGTACTGTATGGCTGAAAAATCACAAAGGAGAAGCAGAGCATGGATTTTCAAAAAGAAATCAGGCAATTTCAGACTTATTTAGAGGAAGAAGAACTATCCAGCGGGACAGTTGAAATCTACACCCGGCATGCAGCTGAATTTATCCAGTATCTGAATGGCAGAAAGCCGGTTACCAAAAATGATGCCATCCGGTATAAGCACCTGCTCAAGTCCAGGGAGCGTTCGGTATGCACCCTGAACCTGGCCATTATATCCGTAAACAGGTATTTAAAATATTCCGGATATCCGGGCAGTACTGTCCGGACAGAAAAAATCCAGAGAAGACAGAGCCTGGAAAATATCATCAGCATTTCAGAATACAAAAAAATGCTGGATTATGCCAGGCGCAGCGGTCGTGAGAAATATTACTGCATTATGCGCACGCTTGCGCTGACAGGAATCCGCATCAGTGAGCTGCAGCATTTTACGGTGGAAATACTGGGGCAGCACAAAATTGATGTTTTCAGCAAAGGAAAGCAGCGTGAAATTTATCTCCCCGACTGCCTGATTGAGGAGCTGCGCAATTACTGCGGCAGCAGAAACCTTACCGAAGGCGTGATTTTCCGTGGCAATTCCGCACTCCCGATTACACGGGTCAGCGTTTATAAAATGTTTCTTTCGATTGCAGAAGCTGCGGGCGTTCCGAAAGAAAAGGCCCATCCACACAGCTTCCGGCATTTATTTGCGGTTACTTATATGGAGCATTATGGAAACCTGCCGGAGCTGGCTGACATCCTGGGGCATTCCAGCCTGGAAACGACCCGGATTTATACAGCCACAACCGCTGCGGAAAAACGAAAGCGTATGAACAGCCTGGGCCTTTAAGGCTCATCTGTAACGGCTAACAAAATACGGCATTTTGTTTCCATTGTCAACCCGTCTTATCCTTCCATTTCCCGTTTTTCATTCTATTTGTTTGTACAAACCTGTTGTTATGGAAAATGCATATTCATTATCCTGTCTTCCTGTTTTTATTTCCATTGCCTGTACATGCTGCCGGCATAGAAAATGACATTTTCCATGAACCTGTCTTTCTGTTTTTATTTGTCTCAGCAGCTCCTATCTGGCATTTATATTAAAACAGCTTCTGTCCTAGTGCTCCATCCGGGCAGAAATCAGAGTTTAGTGCTGACTGATTCGCGTCAGTGCAAGGCAAAATTTCAACGGCGATGTGGTCATCGACTAGAAATTTTAACGAAGCAATGGCGTGAATCAGGCTGTAATAAACTCTGATTTCTGCCCGGATGGAGCACTAGCCTGCTTTCTGTCTTTACTGTTAGCGCGTGTTTGAAAAATGCTTATCCCCGGCCATCATCCCCTTTTGAAAAGCACGATTCTGCCAGCCCTGCTATCGTGATGAAGCGAAACAAAATGCCGTATTATGTTAACAGAAAGGATGTAAACATGACAGATTTAAGCGAGTTTATTCAAATCATCAAATCGGATGAAAAAGCCGTGGACGAATTGCGTGACTGCTTCGCCCGGAAAGGAACGGTTATGGATGTAATGACTGCCCTGGCAGAGATTGCACAGCAGTATGGATATGATTTGAATTTTGATGATTTGACCAGAGCGATTCTGCAAAGCGGACGGGCGGCCAGAAGCGACCCGTTTGCAAAAGGCAGCAGCGTTATCGTTTATTCTTCTTATGTCGCTGTTCACGGATAACGACAAAACCGGCAAATGGGCTGCCTGCCATCTCAAGACAGCCCCACCCGAAGGCGAGGACCCCTTATGAAATATTATTTATCCATACAGGCACAAGACATCGCAGAAAACGGCGCGGCTGAGTCCCGGCCACAGCCCCCGCTTTTTGATTTTCTGGGCATTGCACTGACCCGCAAATGCACGGCACGATGCCGGATGTGCTGTTTTGAGTGCTCCCCGCAGCAGACAGAAGAACTGGACGGGGAGCTTGTCCTTCGCATGATTCAGGAAGCAGCCGGCATCCCGGAAATCAAAAAAATCGGATTTACCGGCGGAGAAGCCATGCTGCGCGAAGAACTGCTTCTTACATGTATCCGCAGGACGAAGCAGTACGGCATGCAGGCTTCGCTGACTACCAACGGCTTCTGGGCAGCCACCGCCGAAGCAGCCAGGCTGCGGCTGGAAAATCTCTGCTCTGCCGGTCTGGATTCCCTGACAGTCAGCATGGACCAATACCATCAGGAGTATGTTCCCCTCTCCTGCATCCGCAACATCATTCATGCTGTCCGAAACACCGATATCCGCTTTCTGCTGGCAGCCGGAGACAGTGCGGGTGAACACAGCGCCATGCGGCTTTTGAAAGAGCTGGGTGAGGACGCATATGAAATCCAGATTTTAATTTATCCATTTATGCCTGTGGGACGGGCAGAAAATCTGGATCAGTTCCTTCTGAAAGATGTGAATCCCGCCTGGTCGTGCCATAACCAGCGGATGCTCTCTGTCCTGTATGACGGCAGCGTTTATCCATGCTGTTCACAGGCCGTGTACGACAGCCGGTTATGTGAAGGGAATATCCATGATATGTCTTTAAAAGATATTATGAAACGGTATCAGTATCTCAGCCTGTTCGCCGAGCTGACCCGGCATGACTTTGCATGGCTGCTTCATAAAGCAGGAGAATACCGGATAGAAGTCAGCCGCCAGACCCAGTCTGCCTGCAGCCTGTGCCATGAGCTTTTTGCCAATCCGGCATTTGCAGAGCGGCTGAGAAATGATGTGATGCAGGAACGGGCCCTTTCTGTGCTGGAAGCTCTCAGCCATATGCAGCTGAAACAGAAAAGCCTGGCGGGGGCGGCTGAAACATTCCGCATAAAAAATGTCCCATACACAATGCGTGTTACCGCTGACGGCAGAAATCCCGGCTGGCCGGAAACCACAGGCGGAACAAATACGCCCGCAGCGGTATATGTGTTTGAAGCAGAACATCTTACCGAAAAAACGGCACTGCATGCTATTACACAGGCCTTTCGAAGCTGCCAGGGCTGGTTTAAAAGCCTGCCTTTAGGCCTTCCGGCCTCCATTCAGGTAAACTCCGGCCCTGTTCACTTTATCATGCACAGGCAGGATAAGCCCGACAGCAGCATGTATTCCTGATACGAAACGGCATCCAAAACAGATGTCCAGCGCATGCATGATAGACAATAGGATGAAAAATGCAATGGCCTGGTAAATCCATGCTTTCAGCGATTGCCAGTATTCAGGCACCGCGGCCTGGAAATTCTTCCTGTTCGAGAATTTCCATCATCTGTGCCATCCGTTTTTCATAGCTGTGGAACTGTTTTACCTTTTCATGCCCGTTTCGCGCAATTTCCAGCCGTTCCTTCTCATGCTCCAGATAATAAGCAGCTTTTCGTTCCAGCTCACGCTTATTTTCAAATACAGCAAGGTCTTTGTCCAGGTCAAAATAAAGCTCCAGCTCCGGCTGGTAATTTGTCATTAAAAATCCCCCGGCACCGAGCACGTCCCAGACTCTCAGGGGAATGCCGGTCTTAATATTCGGAATGGTAAGGTTCAGGTTAATCCGGCTTCCATAAAATACTTTCGGCATCTGCGTCCAGTAATCCACCGAGCCGCGGTAATCCACCCGCAGCAGGTCCTGCGTGTTGCTGTTTGTATAAATCGAAACCTGATGCTTTTTGGCCAGCTCCAAAAGGCAGCTGCGCCGCTGTTCCTTTGCCACCTTCAGCCCGAGCACGGTTGTTGCAAAAATAAGACGAAGGTCGGAAAAAGAACGTTCCGTTTTTTCGAGATGATAATACTGTTCCAGCTCCTGCAAAATTTCGTCTGTCAATAACTGTTCAATCAGGTTTCCGCCGCTGATATTCATCTGGGCTTCGATGGCACAGTCAAAATACCCTTTTAAGTACTGCGGCAATGTAGGAATTATCCGGTCATATGTATTGCGCTCATAAAGGCTTCCAACGAGTGATATTTCATTCTGATATAATTTCAGGTCGTCTGCATGCTCCAAAATGTGGCTGATGCGCCCTGTGTCCACGGCAAGCGGAAGATGCCATATATTTGCCGCTCCAAGCGCTTTAAAAAACAGATAACTGCTTTTATCAAACAGGAAAATATAGTTGCAGGCGTTATATACCGATTCGTGATACATGCTGATAAGCGGACTGTCACAGGACCATGAGACATAAGGCACGCCGGCCTGCTCACAGGTATCTGAAATTACGCCAAAATAGTTGATGGTGAATACAAAATCATAGCTTTTCTGCCGCAAAAGCTCTGACAGCCGGGCCGAAAATGCTTCGTCTTCATCATAGGACGGCAGATGCTGTTCCACGATATCCACCTCAAAACCCATGGCGAGAAAAGCCTGGCAGACATCCAGATAGTTGTATGCCTTCCATTTATATATTAAAATCTGCTTGTTTTGAAATTTCATGTTTTCAACCTCCTGCATCTATCCATACAGCACGGGGCAATTTGATTGTACCCTATGCCGGCTTCCTGCCTTTTTACATTGTTTCCTTCCTGGCTTTCTGCTGCAAAATGATGTTCTTCATGCATTGCTGTATATTGTACACTTATGCCTCTTTTTCAACAACATATCCTGCCATGATTTATTTATGATTTAACATATTATTTAATCTGTTTTTCCACGTATGATGTTCTGCGGCCGCACGATATCCGCAGTCAGCCATCTGCTGGGTGTCGTCTGTATGGTCCAGCAGCGCTTTTACCATCTCCGGAAGACGGTAAATTTCTTTTAAAGAAAACACCTGGAGCTCCCGGCCATCTGGAAAATGCTCCTGTATATATTCCGATGTATCGCTGGCAACGGCTGCCCCGGCCAGCATCCCGTTAAATATCCGGTCATGCGCGCCCCGCTTAAACCAGGTCATTGTATTCAGGACAACCCTGCTCTGGTTCATCATTTCCAGAATCTGGCGCGGCGGTATCTCGCCGCCATAAACCAGTTTTGGATGCTCCCATTCGCACCGGTCCCAGCCTGTCCCGAATACGGTTACGGTAATCCCGCTTTCCGCCAGGACGCGTACCATCTGCTCGCGGTAAAAGGAAACGGCAAATGAATCCACAAAGCGCAGCTCGGAAATGATTTCACCCAGCTTTTTGTCATCAAATATCTGTTTCCGGTCTTTCAGGCACTGCTCAATTACCTGCTCTGTCGTCTGCTCCGGATTTTGAATCAGCTGCTCCAATGCGTCTTTTACAAGGCCGAATGCGTCAAATTCTGTAATTTTCCCAAGGTCCGGCACAAGCCCTTCCGCGGAACAGCGGGAAAGCGCCCCTGCATATAACACATCGATTTTCCGCTCATGAATCGGCAGCAGGTCTTTTTCCTGCTTTACCGGAATGCCTGCATGCGGCAGGAATTCCGTTTTCTGAATATGCGGAAAGAACCGTTTTACATAGGCTGCATGATTTTTGTCCATGCAGTATAAAACGGTCTGCTCCGGTGCACAGTCCAGTGCTTTTTTATAATGAAACGGATGGTCCATCAGGATATTCCAGAATGGTATCTGGAATGCATCCCAGATATTTTTTCCGTCTTCGAGTTCCAGATGCATTCCTATGTTATTAAATGAAAGAACCGCCGTAACGGGCTGGAGCAGGAATGCTTTCAGGCGCAGCATTTCACGCTCCATATGCCCGGCATCCAGCACAAGGCAGTCTGCATCCTGTTCTTTTAATATTTTTACAAATTCACCTGTATACAAATCCAGTGTATCAATCAGTCCCTGAAACAATATAAAGCGCATATTTTTACTTCCCCATGTGTTTTCTAGAGTATATTCGATTCTGGCAATGGCGGCAAAAGCTGTCATCCCCTGTCTTTTATATGATAATAATTTCTTCCTGAAAAGTCAATTTTTGTTTGACAAATTACCGCTTTCACGATATGTTATTTATAGAAGTTTATTGTCTTTTTTATTAAAGAAAGGAGTGATTTTATGGGCGGTATCTCAGGTATTAACAGCGCGTCGTCCTATTCCCTTTATGGACAGCTTGCCAGCGGCAAGCGGCTGACTTCTGCATCCAAAGGCGCCGCACAGCTTGCTATTTCCGAAAAGCAGAATGCGCAGATACGGGGCTATAACACAGCCACGAACAATCTGAAATCCGGCAAAGACCTGTTAAATATTTCGGATGCAGCGTTAAGCGGTGTAACTGATTATTTACAGAGAATCCGGGATCTCTCGCTGCAGGCTTCGAACAGCGCGCTGCTCTCGGATGATGACCTGCAGGGCATTCAGGATGAAATCAGCCAGATGAAACAGGGGATTGCAGATATTGCATCCCAGACCCAGTACAACCGGATGAACCTGCTGGACGGCAGCCGCAGCGGCGGTTTCCAGATTGCATCGGATGGCAGCGGCAACTCGATTTCGATTCAGAATGATTCGAATTCTACCTTAAGGGCTTTGGGAATCGCGGACTTTGATGTAACCGGTAATTTTGACATCAGCACGATTGACAATGCCCTGAACAAAGTCAGCAGCATCCGCAGCCAGGGCGGCGCACAGTCCAACCGGCTGGATTATGCCATTAATTTTAATTCTTATGCTGCTTATAACACAACTGCTGCTAGAAGCAGAATCTCTGACACGGATTATGGAACATCCGCGACAGAGCTGAAAAAACAGCAGACCCTGCAGACTTACTCTCTTATGATGCAGAAACGGAAAATGCAGGATGAAGCACGCAGGATGCAGAATTTCTGGACATAACCGGCATCTTTTGGGGACATCCATGTCCCCAAATCCCAGACTGCTGACGGAATGCCAGGCATTCCTGATAAACTTCTTTCAAAGGACAATATAAAATGAACATTTTATTTTACCGATATAACAGTATTTGTGAATCTTCGATTATATCCGCCTGGAAAGCCGCCGGGTTTCAGGTCACAGAAATTACGGAAGAAATGGAAAATAAGAACCTGACTCCAAAAGAACAGATGCTGCTGGCCAGCGGGCCGCTGCAAAAGCAGCGTTATGATTTTGTATTCAGTATTAATTTTTTCCCGGTACTGTCTGAGGTCTGCAATATTTTCAAAACGCCCTATGCCTGCTGGATTGTGGACAGCCCGGTGCTGGAATTGTATTCGGATGCAGTCTGCCGCCCATGGAACCGCATTTTTTTATTTGACCGTGAATTATACCATGAGTTTGCTCCGAAAAATCCAGACTGTATTTTCTACCTTCCCCTGGCATCGGACGTGACCTCGATGTCTTCTGTCTGTGACAGCATTTCCCCTGAGGATGTGTCCCGCTACAGCAGTGACATTTCGTTTGTCGCTTCGCTTTATACGGAAAAATGCCCTTATAACAAATTGCAGAATCCGCCGGACTATCTGCGCGGTTATCTGGAAGGCATTATCGAATCCCAGCTGAAGGTCTATGGCTATAATTTTATCCGTGAACTTGTCACAGACGGGCTGGCTGCGGAATTTAAAAAATACCTGCCAGGATTTTACCAGTTCCCGGAAAAGTATGAGCAGAATGAACGTGCTGTCGTTGCGGACCTGTATCTTGGCACAAAGGTGACGGAGCAGGAACGGCTGCGGCTGCTTGGCTCCTTATCGGAGCATTTTGCCGTAGACCTTTATACCGGAAGCGATACGTCCAGCCTGCCAAAGGTCTGCAATAAGGGGCTTGCACGCACTTATTCGGAAATGCCGAAGATTTTCCGTCTCAGCAGAATCAACCTGAATATGACCGCCAAGTCCATTAAATCCGCTCTCCCGCTCCGTATCTGGGATATCCTGGCGTGCGGCGGTTTCGTGATGACAAATTATCAGAGTGAGATACCGGAATATTTTGAAATCGGTACGGATTTGGAGACTTATGCGAGTGAGGATGAGCTGCTGGAGAAATGTGCTTATTATCTGGCGCATGAGGACGACCGAAGGCAGATTGCGGAGAATGGGTTTCGGAAGGTGAAGGAGTTTCACAGCCTGGAGCTGCGGCTGGGGGAGATGCTGCGGTATCTTACCGGATAAAAATAAGTTTTAATCAGATTTATTTAAATGTAATTAAATTCTATGGGACTGCATGGCCGTTCCAGTCCCGCTGTTTCAGCCATGCAGTTTTTTGATTCAGGCTGAAATAAATACCTTGTTCTTTTTCCCTTTATGTTTATGAAAATCTGCTGCAATCCATGCTGCACCCGTCGCAAGCACTATCTTTAAAACTCCCCATCCAAATAACGTAATGTCCATAGCAATTGGCCTCATAACTTTTCCTCTTTTCTTTTGTTTATTATGCAAAAATCAAGCTTCTTATTTCAAAATAACATGTTTTCCCTCATTTGTAAATAGTATTATCAAATCTATTCAAAGAATATAAAGCTGTAGTCACCTGTATATCCCCATTCCTGATATAGCCATTCCCATTCATCCACAGAGTAATAGCTTGCACAGGTCAGCTGCCAGTATAGCATATTGACTTCTTCCCGGTCATTTCGGAAAGATTCTACCATAATGTAGCTGCTGCCTTTGCTGACCCTCTCTATTTCCTGAACAGCCTTTTTTAAATCATATACTTTCAGGTTATGAAGGGTTGTCAGGGAAATAACCAAGTCAAACGCATTATCTGAAAACGGGAGATTCTGGGCTTCCCCAAAACACAGATTATCCCTGATTTCTTCTTTTGCATGCTCTAACGCATACCGGGATATATCGATGCCTGTTACCTGCAGCCCTGGTACCACCTGCGTCAATTCATATAACAGGTGTGCCATGCCGCATCCTACATCCAATACTTTCTGTCCCGGCTTTAACTGGTAATGCTCTGCCAGTTTTTGTGCCACGCTTCTCCATCTGCCATCATACCGGTAACCCCCATATCCATATTTCCGGTCGCCATCCCAGTAATCAAATCCATATTCTTTTGCTACTTTTGCACATTCTGCTTTGTCATCGCTGTTTACACGGCCAATATAATCCCGCCTGGTAGCCTTGTGCAGTTCTGATACAAAATCAATATATGCCATACTCTCTCCCCCTTATATTTCAATCCGCATGATTCCAACATATAAACGATACCATTATGACTGGTTTCAGCCGGCCTGCTTACATATGCCTTCCACAACGTCCTTCACTTTTTTCAGCATTGGCAAAAGTTCTTTTTCTAATGCCCTTGCAATTGTTTTATCACCTTTCGCCTGCAGGGCTCCTGCCACTTCCATAATTGCCCGGTTAATTTCTTCTTTACTCAGCAGTTCCTCTTTCTCATTCACATACGATAATGTTCCATTTAAAACCCCGACTTCCCAGTTCACAGCGTCTGTGACACTTTTTAACAGCTTATCGGTATCTTCTTTTCTTTCTGTACTTAATTCATCGATTAATATCTCTGTATTTGAAATAAATTTATCCTGAAAATCTCTTAATACTTTTAATGCTTCAAGCTGTTCTTTTCTTTTGCCATCCATATCCTGCCATTTCCCTCCATATTTACATGTTACAAAAACTCCGCAAATGCTTTTAAATCCGAAAAAACATAGTCTGCCTTAACATCCTGTTCCAGTCCCTTTGTGCCATATCCGCTTTCCAGCAATACCGTTGCCAGCCCGGCGTTCTGGCCGCAGATAATATCTGATGCACGGTCTCCGGCAAAATATGACTGTTTCATATCTATGGCAAACTGCTCCTGAGCCTGTACCAGCATGCCTGTTTCCGGTTTTCTGCAGGAACACTGTTTCCGGTATATACCTGCCCCTTTTGGGTGATGCGGACAGTAGTACAGCGCATCCAGCCCCGTTTCCTGAATCAGATATTCATTTATCCTGCACAGCATATTCTCCGTCATCATTCCCCTGGCAACCGCTGACTGGTTTGTAATACAGATTGCCAGAAATCCTTTTTGATGAAATATATCGATGCACTGTTTTGCATATGGAAAAATTTCCAGTTCTTCTATCTTTGTGACATAGCTTTTTTCTGCACAAAGCACGCCATCCCTGTCTAAAAATACTGCCGGACACTTTTTCATATTTCTTAATTTCAATCCCATGCTTTCCGATTATTTGTAACAGCTGTCCAAAACCGCCTTAACCCTGTTTCAAGGCAGCCTGCATAAACCAGCCTTACTCTGCCTTCATGTTAATCTTCTGTTCCATCCGCCGCATTTCTTCAAATTCACCCATATCCAGAAAGGAATCTTCACTGATTGGGTACATTCCTATCTGTTTTCCCTGTTTCAGCAAATCATCTGCCAGGTCCGTCATATGATAAAACGTGTCCTCTGGAATCATATCCAATAATTCCGGATTTAAGATATACATGCCCGTATTTACAAAATAAGACATTTTCGGCTTTTCTTCCATAGACTCTACAACTGCATTTTCTTTCGCATAAATCACGCCATAAGGCACAACGATATTTTTTAATGCCGTTACAATCGTAAGCATATTGCCGGATTCGCAATGATGCCTGTAGATGTCGGCATAATCAGCATCTATCAGAATATCGCAATTCGTGACGATAAATGGTTTATCAAACTCTTTCTGAATCAGCCGCAGGCTTCCGGCCGTTCCCAAAGGTTTTGATTCTTCCACATAATCCATCTGATAATTTGTCATCAAATCTGCAAAATAAGAACGAATCATTGTTTTACGGTAATTTAACGTAGCAATAAAATGGCTTGCCCCGAAATCACAGAACCTTCCAATAATTCTCTCCATAATAGGAACATCGCCGATTGGAATCAAAGGCTTTGGAAGTATTTTGGTATAAGGGTACAGACGTGTGCCTTTGCCGCCTGCCATAATCACAACGTCTACATCCTGAAGCAGATTCCGGTCTATTTTGAGCGATTCTATCCGGCTGACAGCATCTTTTACAATGATGTCAATCACTCTGCCGCCTGCATCCAGTACAGGCAGAACGTCAATTTCCAGCCTGTCCATATATTCCCGGGCTGTCTGCACTTCTTTCTGGTAAATGGACTTCGGCGATTTGTTCATCATGTCCGCTACATGTTCCTGAAGGTTTGCCGTTTTAATAATCCAGCGGCGGATATCTCCATCTGTTACAATGCCTTCCAGCCTGCATTTCCTGTCTACAATAAAAAGAATGCCCATTGCATTTGCATCTATTTTCTGCATTGCTTCAACAATGGTAATATTTCCCGCAGACAAAAATCCTTTTATCTTTTCGCTATTCATATGGCCATTTCCTCTATTGTTCTCATGATTCCTTCCGCTGCATAATGAATTTCATCCTCTGTAATCTGCGTGCTGCATGGAATATTCAGTACACGCTGGCTGTAATACACAGCCTTTTCTATTTGATAAGCTATCTCACCCTGATACGGCTTCTGCTCATGAATCAGCCCCCAGACCGGACGCGTCTGGATTCCCTTTTCCTGCAGACGTTCAATTATGCCGCGCAGTTCCCCATTTATTTTTTCTATCTCAATCTTTAAGGAATAAAACCAGTGATTAGACTCTGTACCCTCCCGGAATGGCATCAGTGTTCCCAGTGGAAATGTTTCAAATAACGACTGGTATAACTGATAGTTTTTCTGCTTTCTTCTGATAAATTCCGGCAGTTCTTCCATCTGTGCCACTCCCAAAGCTGCCTGCAGATTTGTCATCCGGTAATTATAGCCTATTTCATGATGAATATAATACAGCGGGTCGTCTTTTGCCTGGGCAGATAAATAGCGCAGATGCTCTACATCCTCAGTCTTTTTCGCAACGAGCGCACCGCCGCCGCCCGTCGTAATAATTTTATTTCCGTTAAAAGAAAATGCCCCGAAATCGCCAATTGTTCCCGCATATTTTCCGGCAAACCTGCCACTCAGGTATTTCGTTCCAAGTGCTTCTGTCGCATCCTCAATTACATACAGTCCATATTTTCCGGCAATATCCATAACCGCTTCCATATCTGCCAGATTTCCAAATACATGTACAATAACAAGGGCCTTTACCGTTTTCCCTGTCTGCCTGTGTACCAGCCCTGTGCCTGTCCGTTCACATTCTTCCCTGCAAAACTGTTCCAGCTTTTCCGGGTCCATGCACAGGCTGTCATCGCAGTCCATAAAAACCGGACTTGCAAACTGATATCTGACCGGATTCACTGCTGCAATAAAGGTTAATGCCGGCACAAGAACCATATCTCCCGGCTGTACGCCGCATGCTGCAAGCGACAGATGCAATGCGGCTGTTCCGCTCTGGCACGCTGCTGCCTGCTCTGTATGCAGGAATTCTGCTATCCGCTGCTCCAGCGTCCGGATATAAGCTCCGCCCGTAGAAACCCATCCCTGGTTCAGCGCATCATTGACATATTTCGATTCATTTCCTTCAAAGTTCGGAATGGATAATGGTATAAAATGGTCCATATGCTGCCTCCCGGAATTAAATATTATAAATATCTGTTTTATAGCAATCCATATGCGTGCGCATCCACGCAATGGTCTCTTTGATTCCCTGTGAAAACGTATACTTCTGTTCCCAATCTGTCAGCTTTTTTATTTTCTCATTCGAGCCAAGCAGACGGTTTACTTCGCTTTTCTGCGGGCGGAGACGTTCTTCCTCACAAACAATCTTTGCATCCGGATTAATCTGGGAAATAATTTCTGCTGCTAATTCACCAATCGAAATTTCCTGCTGCGTCGCGATATTGATTTCTTCCCCAACGGTTTTATCCGATTCTGCAATCGCAATAAATCCAGCTGCGGTATCTTTCACGTAATTAAAATCCCTGGTCGGCGTCAGGGAACCAAGCCTGATTTCCTTATAACCAGCCAGAAGCTGTGTAATAATGGTCGGTATAACAGCTCTTGCAGACTGTCTCGGGCCATAAGTATTAAACGGGCGCACGATAGATACCGGCAGCTCAAAGCTGCGGTAAAAACTCTCTGCAAGACGGTCTGCACCGATTTTTGTAGCAGAATACGGAGACTGGCCCTGATACGGATGATGCTCATCAATCGGCACATACTGTGCCGTACCGTATACTTCGGATGTCGAGGTCACAAGCACACGCTCCAGCTCCAAATCCCGGGCAGCCTGTAACACATTCAGCGTGCCTTTGATATTGGTATCTACATAAGAATCCGGTGAATGATAGCTGAATGGAATTGCAATTAATGCAGCCAGATGAAACACCGCATCGGTTCCCTTCATCGCTGTGCGCACGCCATTCGGGTCACGGATATCCCCTGTAAAGATTTCTATCTGATTCAGCTTTTCTTTTGGAAGAGAATCCAGCCATCCCCATGTATTAAACGAGTTGTAATAGGAAAAAGCCTTTACGTCATATCCCTTTTCCAGAAGGCTTTCTGTCAGGTGGCTTCCGATAAAACCATCTGCCCCGGTCACTAATACTTTTTTCATGAATATTCGTTCTCCTTTATCTTATCATGAACTGCTTCGAAATTCAGGCAGCAGACAGTCTGAAAATCACTGTATATTGTCCATCTGCATCCGCATCAATGTTTCCACAAATACAAAGTCATAAATGTCATCAATATCCGCAGACCTTTCTTTAGGCATAATATATGCATAAGTGCGCGGCCCGTAAAGTTCTGCATGACTCATTACAGCCCCTGTTTCTCTCAGGTAAACTGCCCCATTAATTCTGTAATATACCGGAATCTGCTGGCGCGGCACCACTTCTTTTAAAAACCCATTCATATTTCCATCTTCGGGCAGAAGGCCGCTCCATACCGGGGAATGGTCAGCTTCACATACCCCAACGACCGATTCCGCCTGCTTTTCATCCATAAGGGCAGATGCATTCCGGATATCTTCCGCTGTCCTTAAAGGCGATGTCGGCTGCAGCATCATGACCCGTTCAAAGGACCTGCCCTGCTGCGCATACTGTTCCAATACGCTGCGCACCACATCCCAGCTGCCTGTCGTATCTCCCGCAAGGCTGGCATCTCTTAAAAAAGGAACCTCCGCGCCATATTCACGCGCAATCGCAGCATATTTTTCACTGTCCGTCGAAACGTGAATGCACGAAAAACATCCGGATTCTTTTGCCGCATCGATTGTATAAGCCAGCAGCGGCTTTCCATTCAGCAGCCTGATGTTTTTATCCTTCAAGCCCTTAGAACCGCTTCTGGCTGTAATTACTGCTATATTTCCCATCTTTTTTCTACCTCTCATGTCCAGGGCGTATTTGAAACATGCTTTCCAGCCTTGTCACAAAAACAGCATACCACGGAATACCTGTAAGAGCAAGCGCAGCCTTATTTTCTATCGGAATTATTTTATATCAGGTTACTGTTCACTCCGTGACCAGTAACCTTCGCAAATCCATCTTAAATTCGCTTC